>Reeses_p2__coassemble_1072_pt1 | contig 36264 bp, 39 predicted proteins | sample Reeses_p2__metabat2_low_PE_034 | metagenome-assembled genome bin Reeses_p2
CTTTTTACAGCGATTCTTCGTCCTCCAATTCCTACCCTTCCCCCTCTTTACTTTTTTGCTCCTTTCTGTTATAATGTATAAGTCAATTCAAGATATGCGCCCGTAGCTCAGTTGGATAGAGTGTCAGACTCCGACTCTGAAGGTCGTGCGTTCGAATCGCATCGGGCGTACCAAAAACGCACCTCACTGTAAGTGAGGTGCGTTTTGTTTTATCTCTGTTCTTTTAAAATCAACCGATAAAGGAGTACTTACATGATGAAGATGAAAAAACTTGCCCTTCTTTCCCTGCTTCTCTCCACCGGAATCACCGCCTGTCCAATCGGCGGCAGCGATTCCTTCACCCATCTCTCTCCACAGCAGGCAAAAGAGATGATGGACCATTCTTCCCCTTTGATCATTCTGGATGTCCGCGAATCGGACGAATATGCTAAGGGACACATCGCCAACGCCATTCTCTTTCCTCTGTCCACCATCCGTCCGGCAACTACCGCTGAACGTCTGCCCGACAAGGATGCTACCATTCTAGTCTACTGCCAAAGCGGCAGACGCAGCAAAAAGGCGTGCATCCTGCTGACCAAGCTCGGCTATACCCACATCTACGACTTCGGCGGCATCATGGACTGGCCATACGACATCGAAGCCTAGTCTTTCTTTCCTTCTTCCAAATCCTTTTTCTTTTGACTCAACAGCACGCCGGCGCACAGTGCCGTAAAGGGAGCCACTGTGACCAGACCAAACGACCCGATGACAGTATGCACCATCTCCGCTGCCACGTGCTTATAGTTTAAAATGTTGACCAGCGGCGTGCCCTGTGCCATAAATACCATCAGCAGGGCAATATATCCCCCCGAATAAGCCAACAGCAGGGTGGTCGTCATCGTTCCCATCGCCGAGCGTCCCACGTTCATCCCGGAGCGCACCGCTTCCTTCCAGCCAATGTCCGGGCGCTTTTCAACCACCTCGTGCACTGCGGAGGTGATGTCTACCGATAAATCCATCAAAGCACCGGACGCTCCGATAAAAATGGATGCCATAAAAATGCGGGTCAGGTTCAAATCCTGGTATCCGGCATACAATAGGCTTTCCGAGGAAGACATCACCGCCCCATGGATTTGGAACAAATCGGTAAACAGCGAACCCAGCAGGCAGGTAACTAAAATTCCTAAAAAGGTTCCCGATACCGCGCTTATACATCTGCGGTCAAATCCATAGACCAGCGCGATAATCAGCACGCTCAGCAATAAGGTAAAGACCAGTCCGGTCCAAATCGGATTATACCCCTTCAGATACAGCGGAACCAACAGCTTCCAGATGGCAAGAACGGTCAAAAAGAAGCTGAGCACCGCGCGCACCCCGGTCCTTCCCGCAAACAAAATCAGAAAAAGGATAAAAATGGCGCCCATCACCAGCTCCATCGGGATACGGTCATGGTCGATCATCGTCACCATCAAAATTTCGTCCGCATTGTAGCTGACCACCACCTGCGCGCGATCTCCTTCGCGAAACAGCTTGTCCTGTTCCAGCGAACCGTTGAGCATATTGACCCCTTCGGCAGTCTTGCCTTTAAATTTGCCACTGACGATTTCCAGCTGGCATCGCTGCTCTCCCGAGCGCACCAGTCCGGTGTCGATGATTTTGCTTTCATCGGTTTGGATGACCTTTGCAACGCACTGTTCTGCCTCGCGGTAAATTTCCTGGTAACCGGTCGGCAAAATCGCCAGCCATGCAATAAACAGCAGGCAAACCCATACCGGTGCGTGATATTGTATCTTTTCCTTTGTGAACATTGCTTTCAGAGCGGCTTTCATATGATGTTCCTTTCCTATTCAGATGCAGCTGTCAAAGCCTTTACTGCAAAAAAGCGGCGGGGAATACCCGTCCGCTTTTTTGCTTTTTTATAAAACTTTTGGGAGTGTGTGATTTCTTATTTGTCAATGCCCATCAGGTCGGCAAGTTTGTGATAAACCTGTGTGTTATCATAGAAGCCGCCAAATTTTTCCTGACCTGCGCCCTTTGCAAATACCGCTACCGGCAGACCGGTGTGCGCATAAGAGCTGAAATTGATACCGGATTTGTTGTTGAGCAGGTGGGTGATGGTAACCGACAGCGGCTCATAGCTGCCGTACAGGACATATTCCTTCTGGTTGTCGGAATCTGCTTTTTTACTGGACAGGGTTTTCTCATACGCTGTTTTCAGCAGTCCAACCTCATAGTCGGTCAGCACCAGCTTGTCATCTGCGCTGCCCTTGAGCTTTAAGCCGAACAGTTTCTCTACATCCTGCATCATGGTTTCAAAAGGAGTCTGATTTTCCTTATATTTGCTGACATAATCGCTGTCGAATTTTGCATAGGAGATTTTCTGGTTGGAAAGGTTGGTCAGATAGGTGTCGTAGTCGGTGCCTGCATAACCGATGGTCAGACCGCCGGTTTCGTGGTCGCCGGTAACCAGAATCAGGGTATCGTCTGGATGTTTCTTTGCAAACGCAACTGCTTCTTCTACGGCATCTGCCAGAGCGATGGTGTCGTTGATGGTGGAACCTGCATCGTTTGCATGGCAAGCCCAGTCGATTTTACCGCCTTCTACCATCATAAAGAAACCCTTGTCGTTGTCGCTGAGGACTTCGATTCCCTTGGATACATAGTCGGCAAGTGCCCATTCGCCGGATGCTCTGTCATTTTCATAAGAGATCGAATCGCTATCTGCCAGCTTTTCTCCAATGATAACGACCTTCTCATCCTTTGCCGATACCTTTTCAGCCTCTGCCTGGGTCTTTACTACTTTATAGCCGGCTTTTTCTGCTTTATCATAGATGCTCTCCTGGTCACCCTCTTTTCCCTGTGGGTCCAACAGAGCGCCGCCTGCAAAGTAATCAAAATCAGAAGCGACCATCTCTTCTCCGATTGCATAGTAGTTGCTTCTGCTTGGCTGATGGCAATAAAAAGCTGCCGGTGTTGCATGGTTCAGGTTGACCGAGCTGACCACACCGATGTCATAGCCCTTGTCGTGCAGCTTTTCTGCAATGGTTTCATATTTCACCGTCATGGTCTCATCCATGTTGATGGTGCCGGAATAGGTCTTGTGTCCGGTGGAAAGGGAGGTTGCAGTGGAGGCAGAGTCCGGGCAAAAAGAGGTGGAGTCATAGGTCACTGCCGAACCCGCTACCGGGAAATTCATAAAGTTCAGAGGCTTGTTTCCATCGAGGATGTCGTCGTTATCCTGATCGGCTACTGCGCCCAGATAGTCGGATGCTGCCTGAAACTGTGGGTAGCTCATACCGTCTCCGATGAACATGAAAACATATTTCGGCTTTTTGCCGGTTGTTGCCGAAGCGCTCGTGGTGACCTTTCCTTTGTTGCTGACTGCATCGGAAAGGGTTTTCTGTGGAGCTGCCGCAGAAACGCAGCTGATCAGCATGGCGCTTGCCAAGGAAGCTGCCAGAATTTTCGAAAATACCTTTTTGATTTGCATGGTACACTCTCCTTCGTGATTCTTTCTTCTTTGCTCGTGCATCTCCTATTTTACCGATTTCGTGTAAAAACCGCTCTCGCGCTTTCGTTAATCTCCGGTTAAACTCACATCCAAAATGTTAGTAATGAGTAAAACCCTGTCGAATCCATCTGCTTTTTACCTGCTTTTCTCCCCTCTGTTTTCTTTTACCGACCCAAGACCCTCTTTCAAAATTTTCTCCTCGGAGGTACCCCTTTATGAAACAGCTGATTCCCCACTTCTATCCAAACTTTGCGTGTATCGCTTCCCGCTGCTCGGACAGCTGCTGCATCGGCTGGGAAATCGACATCGACCCCGACACCGCCGACTACTACCGCAGCTGCATCACCGACGGCGACCCCTTTTCCCCGCAGCTTTCTCAAAAAATTTGCTGGGAATTCCCTGCCCATTTCCTGCTGAAAGAGGATGACCGCTGTCCCTTTTTAAATCAGGATAATCTGTGCGAAATCTACATTCACCTCGGAGAGCAGGCGTTGTGCGAAATCTGCGACCAGCATCCGCGCTTTCACGAGTGGTTCGGCGATTATAAGGAAAGCGGGCTGGGTCTTTGCTGTGAGGAAGCTGTCCGCCTGCTGCTGGAAAGCGGCGAGCTTTCCTTTTTGTCACGCACCATCGACGAACCGGCAGACGACCAACCCTTCGACTCGGAGCTTCTTTCTGCGATGCTTTCGGTTCGGCAGCAGATGTTCTCCCTTTTAAAAAATACCAACCTTGCCTTTGCCGCCCGCTTGCAAATCCTCCTGCGCTATGCCGATGCGATCCAGCAGGCGCTCGATTTTGCCGATTTTCCTGCTCTGACCGCTCTCTCGCAGGAAATCCCAGCGCAGCTGTTCTCCTCTCCCTGTGATTTTACCGATTCACCACAACTGCTTCTCTCCGACCTGCTGTACTTTCTTGCCTCTCTGGAGCCAATCGACCCGCGCTGGACCAAACGCCTGCGCAAACTGGCACAAAAACTGCCTCAGCTGCTTCCTCTTTCGGAACAGCTGCCCTTTCAAAATCTGTGCAGCTACACCCTCTACCGCTACCTGCTCAAATCGGTCTGGGATAGCGATTGTCTCTCCCGCACCAAATTTGCCGTCCTCTTCACCCTCCTCTGTCGGCTGCTGTGGCTGGCTCTCCCCGGCGAGTCAACAAGCGATTTGCCAGTTGAACCGCCGACCGACAGCCGCATCAACTGTATCAAAGCGATTTCCAAGGAATTGGAATATTCGGAGGAAAATCTCCAGACCCTTCTGGACCTCTCCTGGGAACACGAGGAGCAGGGAGGATTTCTTTCCGTCAACTCCCTCTCCTGTCTTTCTTGCTTTCTCTTTTAATCTGCTCAACGAAAAAGGACCCTGCTGGATTAAAAAATTCCAATCAAGCAGGGTCCTTTCTTATGTATCCATAAAGCAGCAGGATGCTTCACCGTTTTTATTCGCCGTCGCTCTCTGCCCAGCCTTTACTCCGTCCGATTGCCTTGTGCCAGCCGTGAAGCAGCAGGATGCTTCACCATTTTCCTACTCGCCGTCGCTCTCTGCCCAGCCTTTACTCCGTCCGACTGCCTTGTGCCAGCAACATTTTTCCTATTCGCCGTCGCTCTCTGCCCAGCCTTTACTCCGACCGACTGCCTTGTGCCAGCCGTGAAGCAGCCTTTGGTGCCTCTCCTCCTCCATCTGAGGATAGAAGGTGGTATCACAATGCCACAGACGGCACAGCTCTTCCCGGTCCTTCCAGACACCCACCGCCAGCCCGGCAAGATAAGCCGCACCCAGCGCCGTTGTCTCTCGAATCATCGGGCGGTCCACCCTGCAACCGAGAATATCCGCCTGAAACTGCATTAAGAATCGGTCGCGGCTGGCTCCTCCGTCCACCTTCAAGCTGTCCAACGGGATTCCGGTATCCTTTTCCATCGCCTTGACCAGGTCATAGCTCTGGTAGGCAATCGATTCCTGCGCTGCACGGATGATGTGTTCCCTCTTGGTCCCTCTGGTGATGCCGATGATGCAGCCGCGGGCGTACATATCCCAATGCGGCGCACCCAGTCCGGTAAAGGCAGGCACCAGGTACACCCCGCCGGTGTCCTCCACCTTCTGTGCGTAGTATTCCGCATCCTTGGATTCGGTGATGAACCGCATCTCATCGCGCAGCCACTGAATGACCGCTCCACCCACAAAGACACTGCCCTCCAGCGCATACTGCACCTTTCCATCCAATCCGATGGCAATGGTGGTCAGCAGCCCGTTCCGGCTCATACAAGGGGTATCGCCGGTGTTCATCAGCAAAAAGCAACCGGTGCCATAGGTGTTCTTTGCCTGCCCTTTTTGGAAGCAGCACTGACCAAACAGCGCCGCCTGCTGGTCACCTGCAATTCCTGCAATCGGTATATTTTCCCCCTGGATGGTGGTATAGCCGTACACCTCGCTGCTGTTGCGCACCTGCGGCAGCATACAGCGCGGAATATCCAGCACCTCCAGCAGCTTTTCATCCCAGTCGAGGGTGTGGATGTTGTACAGCATGGTGCGGGAAGCATTGGTGTAGTCGGTCACATGGACCTTGCCGCCGGTCAGCTTCCAAATCAGCCAGCTGTCCACCGTTCCAAATAAAATTTCCCCCGCCTTTGCCCGCTCTCTTCCGTTCGGGATGCGGTCCAATATCCATGCAATTTTAGTGGCAGAAAAATAAGCGTCCGGTATCAGTCCTGTTGTCTGCCGGATATATCCGTCCAACCCCTGCTTGCTGAGCGCATCAATCCGGTCTGCCGTTCTGCGGCACTGCCAGACGATTGCGTTGTAGACCGGTCTGCCGGTCTTTGCATCCCACAGGATGGTCGTCTCCCTTTGGTTGGTGATGCCGATTCCCCGAATATCCGAAACCTCCACCCCGCTTTTGGCGATGACCTCCATCATCACCGCATACTGCGAGGAATAAATTTCCATCGGGTCGTGCTCCACCCAGCCCTCTCTCGGGTAATGCTGGGTAAACTCCTTCTGTGCGATCCCGATAATATTCTGCTGTTCATCGAACAAAATGGCGCGGGAACTGGTGGTTCCCTGGTCCAGTGCAAGGATATAGCTTGGCATGGCAGTCCTCTCCTTTTTCGATTACTGATAATATCGTTTAATGATAAAGTTGACCCACAATCCCGCAATTCCATCAGCTGCCAACACAATCCCCAGCACCCGCATGGTGATGACCAGCGCGTTAAACGGGTTAAAAATCAAAAGGATGCCCAGCGCAATGATGCACCCTGCAACCACCGTGGCTGCCACCCAGCGCTGATAGCCGTAATTTTTGAGCATCAGCCCTCTTTGCAGCTTGGAGATGCCCTCCACCAGCACCAGGATACCCAGCACAATCGGCAGCACCGCAAAGATGCCGCCTGGATTGAGAAAAGAAAACAGTCCGATGGCTACCAGCACAATCCCTAAAAACAGCTCCCCTGCAAAAAACGGAGAGAGGCTCTTGTTGCGAAAATAGCTGATGATGCGCAGCACGCCGTACACCAGCGAGATAATTCCAATCCCATAGGTGATGACATTGAGCGATTCCTGCGGAAAAATCACCAGCAGCACACCAGCTGCAATCCCGATAACAGCAGCTAAAAAGTCGTTGACTTCAATATGAATCGTTTTCATTTTCTTTCCTCCTTGCATTAAATCACAAAGGTGAACGCCTGCGCATTCTCCAGCAGATTGTCAATTAGGTTGTCCTCTTTTTTGCTTCTGCCCGCATAGCTGCTCACCGGTGCAAACACGCCTCCGTGGGAAACCAGCAGCGCCCTTCCCGGCTTACCTTTCAGTTCATCCAGAAAGTTGTAGACGCGGTCATAAAAATCGCGGATATTCTCCGCCTGCTGATAGTGATGATTTGCTGCATAATCCCAAAATGCCCGGGTGTCAAACTCGTCCCAGCGCTTCCCCTGAAACTCTCCCATATCCCGCTCGGCAATGCGCGGCTCGTAGAAAATAGGAATCTGCCTGTTTTCACAGATAATCTGCGCCGTCTGCTTTGCCCTTTGCAGCGGGGAGCAATATACCCGGTCAAACTGCCGGTCAACCAGCAGCTGCGCGGTTTGCTTTGCCTGCTCGATTCCTCGGCTGTTAAGCGGAATATCCTCCTTGCCCTGCTGTTTTCCCAGGTTGTTCCACTCGGTCTGTCCATGACGGACAAATGTTATCTCCATAAAAGGTCCTTCCCTTCTGTTTGCTCCTTTTAAAAGCAGCAAAGCGCAGGCTGTTTGTTTGCCCGCGCTTTGTAAGTTGACTTTTGCTTTTCCGGTTTACATTCCCGAGCCTTTTTTGGTGAAGGGCTTTCTGCCTGCGCCCTTCGACTGCGGTTTTGTGCCGCGCGGTGCATACCCTTTCTGGAAGGAAGCATTGGAGCGCTGCTGTCCGCCTTTGCTGCCTGTCCGTTCCTGCTCAAAACTGCGGCGCGGTTTGCCCTGTGCGTTATATTGGATTTTGCCTGCCGGCGCAGCCTTGTGGGCAGCGCTGTTCAGAATATCTTCGTCCAGGTCACCCAACACCTCCGGCGCACCGGAGGAAGCTTTGATGGCGTTGCGCAGCATCCCGATTTCTCCCGGACGCAGCTCTCTCCATTTGCCGGGAGCCAGCATTCCCAGTTTCAGCGGTCCTACTGCGGTGCGTTTGAGTCTGGCTACCTCCAGCCCGACCGCCTCGCACATCTTTCTGACCTGTCGGTTTCTTCCTTCATAAATCACAACCTGCAACACCACCCTGCCCGGCTGTTTTTCCAGCACGGTTACGTGAGCAGGACTGGTTTTTTTGCCGTCGATTTCCACACCGGTGGACAAGCGGACCACCTGCGCATCGCTGATTTCCGGGCGCACGGTGACGCGGTAGGTTTTGGAAACATGATGGCTTGGGTGCATGATGAGGTTGGCAAATTCGCCGTCGTTGGTGAACAGCAGCAAGCCTTCACTGTCCTTGTCCAGTCTGCCGATGGGGTACACCCTCTCCGGCACATCCTCCACCAGCTCCGCTACGCATCTTCTGCCCAGCTCATCGTTCATGGTGGTCACAAAGCCGCGCGGCTTGTTGAGCATGATATAGTATTTCTGGCTGCTCTTCTGAAAATAGACACGCTCGCCGTCGATGGTCACGACATCGCGGTTCGGATTGATTTTCTGTCCCAGCGCTGCAGGACGACCGTTGATTTTGATTTTGCCCTGCTCGATCCATTCCTCCGCCTTTCTTCTGGAAGCAATTCCCTGCTCAGAAAGGACCTTCTGTATTCTGATTCCCTTTTCCATTGCGAACTCCTTTAAACTCAATATCCTCATTCCCTCTGCCGCAGCAAGAATCTGTGCTGTTTGAGAGGGGACTTCTTTCTGTATTCTATTTTAAGTCAAAGCAGCAGGGCTGTCAATCTCCTTTTTACTGTTAAGACACAAGCTTTTTTCCTCTTCCGCCGTTCTGTCTGTCAAACGAAAACTTTTGGCAAACTGCAAAAATCTTTTTCTTTTGTCCTCCATCTTCATCTCCACGATAAACTGTAACCGATTCCATTGTTTCCTTTATATAACGTTAAAAATTCCAGTCCTTTCCCTTCCCTTGAAAGCTGTCGTCAATTATGTTAAAATAGAAGCAAACAAATCTGCTCTGTCTTTACTGATTGTACAGAGATTGGAAGGGAGAGATACTGCCTTGAAGATACAGGAATCCGGTGAAAACTATCTGGAAACCATTTTGATGCTGGAACAGAAAAACGGAACGGTTCGCTCCATCGACATTGCAAACGAACTGGCGTTTTCCAAACCCAGCGTCAGCCGCGCCATGAGCATCCTGCGCTCTGCCGGTTATATTACGATGGATAAAAACAATCTGATTCTACTGACCCGGGAAGGACGGCAAAAGGCGGAGGCAATCTATGAGCGCCACTGCATCCTCTGCCGTTTTTTGGAGGATGTCCTCGGAATTTCTGCCGACACCGCAGCAGCTGATGCCTGCCGCATCGAACATATCATCAGCGAAGAAACCTTTGACCACATCAAATCCTTTCTGAATGAACAGGACACCGACGGAGGGCAGCGATGATCGCGCCCAATGCGCAGGAGCGGCTCACGCAGATCGTTGAGCCGCTTTTGTTTTGGTATCAAAAAAATAAGCGCTCCCTTCCCTGGCGGGACCAGCCCACGCCCTACCGCGTGTGGGTATCGGAGATCATGCTCCAGCAAACCAGGGTAGAAGCAGTCAAGCCCTATTTCGAGCGCTTTCTTGCTCAACTTCCCTCCATCCAAGCGCTTGCATCCTGTCCCGAAGACCGGCTGCTCAAGCTGTGGGAAGGTCTTGGCTATTACAGCCGCGCGCGCAATCTGCAAAAAACTGCCCGCCTGTTGGTCGAGCAGTACGACGGACAGCTGCCTGCCGACTACCGACAGCTGACCACTCTGCCCGGCATCGGTGACTACACCGCCGGAGCCATCGCCTCCATCGCCTTTGGTATCGCCGTGCCCGCTGTGGACGGCAACGTCCTGCGGGTAATTTCCCGCATCCTGTGCTGCGGCGATGACATCGGTCTGCCGCAGACTAAACAATCTTTCCGTCAGCTGCTGCTTCCGGTTGTTCCGCAGCACAGCGCCGGCGACTTTAACCAGGCGCTGATGGAACTGGGTGCCACCGTCTGTCTGCCCTCCTCTGCGCGCTGTCTGCTGTGTCCGCTGTCGGCACTGTGCTGTGCCCACCAAGAGGGTTGCACCCAGCAGTACCCGGTAAAAGCGCCCAAAAAAGCGCGGCAGATTCAGCAACGCACCCTCTTTGCCATCCTCTGTCGGACGGCTGAGGGCACCTTTACCCTGCTGCACCGCCGACCGGACAGCGGACTGCTCGCCGGTCTTTGGGAAATCCCTTCGGTCGAAGGAGCACTCACCGAGGAACAGGCACAGCAGGCAGCCACACAGCTGCTCGAACCATTTGGTCTTTCTGTTCTTTCGTTGCAGCCGCAAAAGCCTGCCCGCCACATCTTCACCCACATCGAATGGCAGATGAGCTGCCTGTTGGTCAAAACCGGCGACAACACCCTTTCCCGCAGCCAAATCGACCGCCTGTTGCCGGAAGATTTTCTGCTGACCGACCGGCTGGATTCGGTTTCCCTTCCCAGTGCCTTTCAAAGCTATACCTCTTTGTTGACCACCCTCATCGGCAAGCCTTCCCTTTAATATTTTGTAAAAGGAAGACACTGCCATGGTGATCCTGCTCAGCGGCGCCTCGCACACCGGCAAAACCCGGTTGGCACAACAGCTGATGGAACATCTGCATATCCCGTACCTTTCCATCGACCACCTGAAGATGGGTCTGATTCGCAGCGGTCAGACCACCCTTACCCCCACCGACGACCAGCAGCTGACCGACTACCTGTGGTCCATCGTGCGGGAGATGGTCCAAACGGTCATCGAGAATCATCAAAACCTGATTGTGGAAGGCTGCTATATCCCGTTTCATTGGAAAGAGGATTTTTCCCCGCAATCCCTTCGCTGCATCCGCTCGCTCTTTCTGGTGATGAGCGAAGAGTACATCCGCAGCCATTTTTCCACCATCCGCTCAACCGCCAACGTAATCGAACAGCGGCTGGATGACAGCTGGTGTACCCTCGAGCAGCTGCTCGATGACAACCGCTTCTATCTGGAAAACTGCACCCGACACAGCTGTCCCATTGCCTTCATCCAAGACGAGTACCCTTCCTTCGAGCAGTTCTCTACTCTGCTCGAGCTGTAATCCCTTATTTTTATAAAAGGATGGTATCATCCATGTTGTTTCGAGAAATTTTCTTCATCTGCTTTGGCTATCTTTTGGGCAGCATCCTGTTTGCACGGCTGTTCGGATTGCTGTTTGCCCACAAAGACATCACCCAAAACACCGCCGACGGTAACCCCGGCACCGCCAATGCCTTTTTGCAGGGCGGCTTTCTCTGCGGCGTGTGTACCCTGCTCGGCGACCTTTTTAAGGGGTATCTTCCGGTTGCATGGTACCTGTCCACCCAGAACCAGCCAACCGTCCCTCCGCTGGCGTTTGCCCTGCTGATTGCCGCGCCGGTCCTCGGGCACATTTTTCCCCTGTTTCACCACCTGCACGGTGGAAAAGGGATTGCCACCAGCTTTGGCTGTCTGCTTGCCCTGCTGCCCGACCCGGTCCCTGTGCTGACCCTCGCTTTTTTCTTCCTCTTCTTTTCCTGCATCGTCCGCATTTCCCCTCATTTTTACCGGACCATCGTCACCTACCTGTGCTCCTTTGCTGCACTGTGTTTTTCTAACGTCAGCCTTTCGGTGCGTCTGGGATTCCTTCTGATTACCGCCGGTGTCTTCCTTCGGATGCACCTGAGCCAAGAATCCAAAGAGAGGTGTACAATCAAACTGTTATGGATGCGCTGATTTTTTCCTGTGGGACCGGCGGCGGTCACAATTCGGCAGCCAACGCTATCAAGCAGGAGCTGCTTCGCCGCGGTCATCGGGTCACCATGCTCGACCCTTACTCCCTTTCCAATACACGGGTGGGAAGCTTCATCAACCAAAGCTACATCAACCTGGTCAAAAAAGCACCGCGCCTGTTCGGGCTGGTCTATCAGCTGGGCAACCTTTACCGACGGCTGCCTGTTCACTCACCGGTCTACCATATCAATCATCGGATGGCGCTTCCGGTTCAGTGCTTTCTGGAAGAGGGCAACTTCGATTTGATTATCATGCCGCACATCTTCCCCGGTGAAATCCTGACCAATATGCGCGACCACGGCATCTGCCTGCCACCCACTTTGCTGATTGCCACCGACTACACCTGCATCCCCTTTACCGAAGAGGTGCAGTGCGACCGATATGTCATCCCCTCGGATGACCTGTGTCCCGCCTTCACCCGCTGGGGGATCCCCAAGGAGCGGCTTTACCCGCTGGGCATCCCGGTAGACCAAAGCTTTGAAAATCCCCCTGACAAGCAGGAAAGCCTGCGCCGTCTGGGACTGGACCCCTCCCTGCGCTACCTGCTGGTGGTCGGCGGCAGCATGGGTGCCGGTGGACTGATGCGGGTCATCTCCATTTTGCAAAAACAATATGAATCCTCCCCCGACATCCGGCTCATCGTCATCTGCGGCAGCAACCAACCGCTCTACCGGCGGCTCAAAGAGCGGTACGGTGAGCGCCTGCTGCTGGTGCAGCACACCTCGCAGATGGCAGACTATATGAAAGCCTGCGAGCTGCTCATCTCTAAGCCGGGAGGACTTTCCTCCACCGAAGCCGCTGTCTCCTGCACGCCGCTCATCCACATCAATCCCATCCCCGGCTGTGAGAGCAAAAACATGGAATATTTTTCCTCCCGCGGGATGAGCCTTGCGGTTCATTCGCTGCAAAAGGAGCTGCTGCCTGCCGTAGAACAACTGTTGCAGCCCTCTTCTGCCCGACAGATGCTCGCGTGCCAGCAGCAAAACATCTCCCGCCATGCTGCCGAGCGCATCTGTGACCTTGCCCAGCAACTTGTTGACAGCTCCATTTCGGCTGTGTCAAAATAATGCAGAATTTTTGTATATCAAAAAAATCCCGTTCTCTGTTTAGTCAGAGAACGGGATTTTTATTTTATTCTTCTTGAGTACGATTCAGGACATCCTGCTCCAAATTCAGCAGTTTTTCCTTGACCCACAATCCGCCGCCGTAACCGACCATTCTGCCGTTTGCACCGATGACTCGATGACAGGGCACAATGATGGCAACCGGATTGCGGTTGCCATCCCGACCGCACGACAAGCTTTCGGATTTCCTGCCAGCGCTGCAACCTGCCCATAGCTCATCGTCTTTGCATAGGGAATGGTTTGCAGCACCTTCCAGACCCGCTTTTGAAAGTCGGTCCCCTGCAATTTCAGTGGAATCGAAAAGCTGGTGCGACTGCCCGCAAAATATTCTGTCAGCTGCTGCTGGGTCTGTCGCAGCAAATCTGTATCATCCGCATACCGGACCGATGGGTCTGGGTCAAAATGCAAGCCGGTCAGATAGCCGTCTTCCTCCTCCAAGCGCAGACAGCCTACCGGCGAATCGAAGCTGTATCGATAGAGCATCCCATCAATCCTCCCTTTTTTCCACCAGAATCGGCTTCTCCTTCTTACCAAAGGGGAGCTTGATTTCGGTCATAGTAATGGAAATCAGAATGATGATTCCACCGACCACCATCTGTGGCGACAGCGGGTCATAACCCAGCAGCACCGAAAAGATGGTGCCGAACAGCGACTCGGTGGACAGGATGATGGCTGCCTTTGCCGAATGAACATGCTGCTGTGCGGTTGTCTGCAAAAAGTAGCACAAGCAGGTGCTGAAAACACCCAGATAGATGACCGCACCCATGCCCTCCGAGGAAAGGAAGGAGGAAAAATCACCGTCGGTCAGCAGGAAGGCAAAAAATCCCCAGACTGCCGCTACGGCAAACTGCAAAAATACAATCACCTTTGCATCCATCTTCAGCGCTAAAATGCCGGTGGTCACAATTTGGCAGGCGAACAAAAAAGCACAACCCAGTGTCATCAGGTCGCCAATCTTAAAAGCAAAACCTTCTGAAAAGTTGATTGACAGAATGCCGATGCCCAGCAGGCACAGGAAAGAGGAAACGATAAATTTCGCTCCCGGTTTTTTCTTGCTGATTGCCCACCACAAAAACGGCACGATCACCACGTTGGCTGCGGTGATAAAAGCGTTGTTGGAAGGGGTGGTGTACTGCAGCGCCACCGTCTGCACATAGAACGCCAGGAACAAAAAGGTACCAATCAGCAATCCGCCCTTGATGTGTTCCTTCTTCATGTTTTTCTTCAGGTCCTTGTGGAAAACAATCCCGACAATCAGTGCCGCGATTGCAAAACGAACGAACATGATGAATGCCGAGCTCATCTGCGCATCCAGTGCCATCTGCGAAGCGATAAATCCGCTTCCCCAGATGATTGCCACTACCAGCAGCGACAAGCTCCCCATCACTTCTGCCCTCTTCTTTTCCATCTTCTCCATCCTTTTCTCAGAAAATATTTATGCAACACGCTGTAACCGGTGCCGCTCCAGCCAGCCGGAACGATGATAATAAATCACCATCGTCAAGGCGCTGGTCAGCCAGGTCAGCGAATAGCCTAAAAATACAACAATGATATTGTGGAAAACCGGCATTGCCAAAGAAATCCAAATGACTCTCAGCACGCACATATTGCCCACCAGCGCCAGCATCGGCACCATCGAGATACCCGCTCCGCGCACCACGCCGCAGTAGGTGTGTGCAGTTGCCAGACAGACATAGCCCGGCACTAAAAAGTGCATCATCTGCACCGCATAGGACAAAACCTGCTGGTCGGAAGAAAAGACCCGCAGCAGCTTTTCCCCAAACAGATACAGCCCACCCGACAAGGTCAATGTCACCGCCAGCGCAATCACAAGGCAGGTCTTGGCTCCCTTGCGCACCCGGTCATAGTTTTTGGCTCCGATGTTCTGTCCGGTAAAGGTGGTGATTGCCATAGAAAAGCTCATCACCGGCAGGATGGCAAAGCCGTCTATCTTGGTGTAGGCGCTGCATCCTGCCACCGCAGCTGCACCAAAGCTGTTGATGTTGTACTGAACGATCAAATTGGAAAAGGAGATGACCGCATTCTGGATTCCTCCCGGCAAGCCGATGCGAACCGTTTCCAGCAGCACCTTTTTATGAAAGCGGATGTCCTTTAAAATCAGCTTGTAGCTCTCGGTGCTGGTCATCAGACGAATCAGCACCAGACACGCAGAGATTGCCTGTGCAATCAGCGTCGCCCATGCAACGCCGGCAACGCCCATCTGAATCTTAATAACAAACAGCAGGTCCAACAGGATGTTGACCACGCTGGAAACCATCAAAAAATACAGCGGCGTTCTGGAATCTCCCACCGCACGCAGGATGCCCGAACCCATGTTGTAAATCATCAGTGCCATCACACCCATGAAGTAAATCTGAAGATAGGTCACCGACCCCTCCATGATTTCCGCAGGCGTATCCAGAAGGCGCAGGATGGTCGGCGAAAGTGCGACACCTACCACTGCCATCACCAGACCGGACACAAGGCACAGCGCAATGGTGGTATGAACTCCGTCGTGTACGCCCTTGTGGTCCTTGGCTCCGAAAAACTGGGCGATGACCACGCCCGCGCCGGTGCCCAGACCGGTGAACATTCCGACCATCAGGTTGACAATCGGCGTGCTCGCACCCACCGATGCCAGCGCATTGGCTCCGATGTAGTTGCCGACCACGATGGAGTCGACCGTGTTATAAAATTGCTGGAACAGATTGCCCAGCAGCAAGGGAAGTGCAAACAGCAACAGCTGCTTCCAGATGACTCCCTCTGTCATCAGACCTCTGTTTTCCTTCATTCTACCACCCTTTTCTGAGGTATCATTTTATCTCCATTTAACATGGTATCACAGCTTTTGTCTGTGCGCAACCCCCAAAGCAGCAGAATATACCATCGGTATGGTCTTGTATGCTTATGCAATCAAGCGTGCGACAGGGTCGGAAACATCCTGCGCCGAACGCCATTGATTTGACAACCTATGCGGTTGACCGACAGATTTGTCGCTACCTTGCTGTCGCGCAGCAGCAGATGCGGCTGATAGTTTTCCTGCCACCACCCGCCTTTGTGCCACTCCTCAAACGAAATATCAAAGGTCTGCTGCGCCAACTGGTCGAAGCTGGTGCGCACTGCAAGATTATCCTGTATCTGATCGTCAAAAATATACTTTTTGTTGTTTATTGTGATATTTTTTCTTGTTGTTATTTTGCTTTCTCTTCTTATTTCGCCAATTTGTTTATATGATTTAACTTTATACCAAAAGTTGATTTTAATATCCACAAAAAAAGACCCGCTTCAACCGAATTTCGATTGAATCGGGGTCACATTTTAAAATGATAAGAAACGATTCTTTCATAGAAACTGTCTATATAACAAAAAACGCGTCCACAAACGTGGACGCGTTTTTTGTTTGCGACACAATCTGCCGCTGGTCTGAGTGGCGGGACTTGAACCCACGGCCTCTACCACCCCAAGGTAGCACGCTACCAGCTGCGCCACACCCAGATGATACTGACCATTATAGCACAGTCCCCCACAGAAATCAAGAGGATTCCCTTAGATTATTCTTTGGTGAACTGGCTCTTGTCTACACCACACAGTGGGCAAACGTAATCGTCCGGCTCCTGTGTCAGATCTCCTTCGTATACATAACCGCATACATCACATACCCAGCGTTCTGTTTCTGCCATTGTTGTTTCCTCCTTTATAAAATGAGATTTATCAACACCGCACAGCGGGCAGACGTAATCGTCCGACTCCTGTGTCAGGTCCCCTTCGTACACATAACCGCATACGTCGCAGACCCATCTCTGTGCGGATGTCTGCTGTTTGGTTGCCGCTTCCGGCTCAATATAGGAAGGCGCATTCTTCGGCGCTCCACCCTTGATAACCTCATGGTAGTAGCGGTAGGTCATCGGAACGGTGTTTTTCAGCTCATACGCCTGCTCCACCGATGCCAAAATCACCTTGTGGGTCGGTGTATCTGCAATCGAAACCACCTGACAGATCAGCGCACCGCTGCACTGCTCATCCAGCACCGGCAGTCCATCCTTGATGGTATAATGCAAGCCTTCATATTTGTCGTGGTCTCTGCCGGAGACAAAGCCCAGCTTCTGAATGACTTCCTTGCGGGTCTTTTCCGAAAGAATAGATACCGAAAAACGGTTCTCCTTCTCAATCAATTCCCATGTATAGTTGTCCTTGTGCATACTGATGGCAACGATTGGATTTTCGCTGGTCACCTGAAAAACGGTGTTGATGATACACCCGCATGGACGCTGACCATCCATCACTCCAATCTGATAAAGTCCATAGGACAAGTTGCGCAAAACTTTTTCTTTTGTATCCATCTTTTCTTCCTTCTTTCTATTTCTTTTTCCTGTTTATTCTACATATCCATAAAGCCCGCGCACCGAAATCTCTCCCGCACGCACCTTTACTTCTTCTTTTTGTGTCAGACATACCAGTTGACCGTCGCTGTCAATACGAATGGCTTTCGCTTCCGTTGGCGTCTGCCCTTCCCGGCAAATGCAGACCTGTCTGCCTAACGTAATGCAACGGGCAGAGTAGGCATCCAGCAGTTGCTTGGGATCTGCTTTTAGTAAAAGTAGCCAATTTTGCAGATGTACCCCGATCTCCTCGAGCAGCTGGTAGGCATCCGGCACGCAGCAAAACACCTGAGCGACCGACCCTGCATCGGGAAGACCCGCCTGCTCAAAAAAGGATGCCGGCTGACATAGGTTTATCCCGATGCCGCACACCGCAAAGGAGCGCTCCCCACTGCGGCTTTCGCACAGGATGCCCGCCAGCTTTTTGAAGCTGCCGTCCGCCTGCCTGCCAACCAGGTCATTGGGCCATTTGACAAACAGCCCGGCTTGCTGTCCCAGCTGGCTTTCCAGCGATTGATGCAGCGCCATCCCCGCTGCCAGCGGCAGCCATTGCAGCTGCTGCGGCTCCAGCGAACAAAACAGCCAGGAAACAGTCAGGCTCTCCCCCGGTTCGGACTGCCAGCTTCTGCCCAACCGTCCTTTTCCGGCAGTCTGACGATGTGCCATCACCACTGTTTTGTCCGGCAGTTGTCCTCCCTGCCGCTTGAGATATTCGTTGGTCGAATCGACCACATCCAATTCCAACAGTGAAAATCCGCCGCGCAGCTGTTTCATCGATCTCTCTCCTCCAAGGGCACATGGTTAAAAACGATGCTTTTGCCCTGAATGTCGATGGTTCCATAGGTGGGATAGAACGGCTCCTTTGGACTGCCCAGGCTGCCCGGATTAAAGATGTGCAGCCCGTCCCGATACGCATAATACGCCTGATGGGTGTGACCGTACAGCAAAACATTGGCATCTTTGCTGCGCGCCTGGTCAATCAGCTCTCCCAGGCTGTACTTCACATTCCACTGGTGTCCGTGTACGCAGTAAAACTTGACATCCTTGACATAGGAAATCAGCGTATACTCCTCATTGGCGCCAAAATCACAGTTTCCGCAGACACGCCACTCCTCCACCGGCACTCCATACATCGCCTGGCGGAAATCGCGCAGACCATCCCCCAAAAAGATGAACAGTTCCGCCTGTGGCTGCTGCTCGATGACCTTTTTGATTCGCTCCACCCTGCCGTGGGTATCGGATAATACGACAACTCTCATCTCTAACCCCCTTTTCTGACAATTCTATTATCATACAATCGCTCTTTTTTTGCAACTGCCTTTTTTCTTTTTTATCTGCATTTTAACAAAATTCATTTCCTGTCCATTTCTTTTCTCTCTTGAGCTGCTTTCAAAGGAAACTTTCCCCTTGCCTTTTCATATAGTAAAGAATGAACCGCAAATCATTTTTTAAACACAAGCCCTATCGGCAGTAAAACAGGAGGAAATCATCATGTCTTCTTTTAAACAACCCTCTCCCGCACAGCTGGACCTTCTTTTAAAATTGGCAGGACAACAACTTCACATCGACCCACAGGTGCTGCGCTGTCAGCTTCAGCAGGGAGATTTCAGCTCCCTTCAGGCAAATATGGATTCGCAAAGCGCCACCCGGCTCAATGCTCTGCTTGCTGACCCGCAAAAGCTCCAGCAGGTGCTTTCCAAAACCGACCTGTCTGCCCTTTTGCAGAAGATGAAATAACCCAACCCCATAAGCCATCTCAAAGGAGGGAACCGCCTTGTCCCAAACGGAAAACACCCCTGATTTGGGTGCAATGATTTCCCAGCTGCTTGCCGACCCGCAGCGTATGCAGCAGCTCGGGCAGATGGCAGCTTCGCTGGGTTTGGGTGCGCCTGCACAGTCTTCTTCCAATGAGACTGCTTCCTGTGGCGGTCTGCCCGACCTGTCCGCTGTACTCGGCGCTGCTCCCAATGAAACCAATCCTGTCATCGACCCTTCCCTGCTTCTCAAACTGCAAAGCGCTATGCAGAGCCTTTCCCACCCCAGTCCCAGCGTGGAACTGCTGCGTGCGCTGCGCCCGCTGCTCTCTGCCAAGCGCGCCAAAAAGGTGGACGATGCGGTGCGCATCATGCAGCTGGTCCAGCTGCTTCCCACCTTAAAGGAAATCGGTTTGTTCCGCTTAGGAGGTGACAGCCAATGAAGTGGCAGCAGCGGGAATATTCCCCGCAGCAGATGCAGCAGATGCAGCAGGAGGCACTCGAGCGAGTGCGGCAGATGCAGCAGCGTTCCCGGCAAATCCTCAAGCGCCCGTCGCACCCGCCATCCTTCTTTGTCGAACCGCAGTCCGACCCGCCCGTTCCTGTGCAGCCGGCTCCTTCTGCCGAACCACACCCAACCAGCAGCTATCACCCGCAGCCGCAAACACAACCTTTATCTTCCGCAGATGCAAACGGCGGTTCCCTGCTGGATTTTCTTCCCCTCGAACGGGACCAGCTGCTGATTCTCGGTCTGCTCTGGCTGCTGTACAGCGACCATTGCACTGACAACACCCTGATGCTGGCGCTGCTCTACCTGTTTTTGTAGCGCTCATACCAAAGCGGAATCTCCCGCTCAAATCCGTCATACTGCTGCATCGCTCGAAGGTAGCGGCGCCGCAAAACCAGATGCCCATCCGGTCGCTCATCAGAAATTTTTGTATAACGACCATCCCTTGGTAATGGGGCCCTTGATTTCATACCCTCTTTGCTCCATCTCCTGATTGCTTCCATTTTTCTCTTCTCCTTTTCTCCCTGCTTTTTCTCCTATCTTGTCTTATTTTTCCTCTTTACCAAATGCAATTCCCTTCCATTCCACTTTTTACAGGCTGGATGGAAATTTTTAAATTTCTTACATTCTGCTATTTTGCATTGACAATCGACAGAAAGAACAGTAAACTGATTTTGTAGACTAAAACACTTTCCTGTAGGCTTACTGCCAAAAGGAAGGATTCCCATAAAAGATCGGAGGTCCTACCTGATGAGTGAAAAATTGATTCCTTTGTACTGCTTGACCGGCTTTGTCGGTTCCGGAAAAACCACTGCTCTGCTGAGCATTCTCAAACAGAATCCAAGAAAAAAAATCGGCGTAATCTTCACCGAACCGAGCATCTTTAAAAGCCACGACCTGATGAACGAGGAGGACATCTCGATCGAACACTTGGAAAACGGCTCTCTGCAATGCAGCTGCAGCGAAGACGCTATTGTACGCGCACTCCACTTTATGCAGCAGTGTCAGCCGGAGATGGTGTTCATCGAAGTTGCCGGTCTGTCCGACCCCATCCATATCAAGCACATCCTGGAGCAGGAAAAAACCGCTCCAAACAGCACCCTGCTCACCGAACACTATGAGATGCAGGGCATCATCTGCCTGGTCGATGCGGACAACTTTATGGAGCAGATTCAGGATGTAGAGATGATTCGCCTGCAGCTGTGCCACTGTCATCTGGCGGTTATCAACAAAGCAGATCTGGTTTCCCCCGAGCTGCTCACCGCCATCAAGGCACAAATCCGTCGAATCAATCCCGACTGTGACATCTCCAGCTGCTCCTACGGCGGATTCAATCTGGAGCTATTGGAAAACGACCTGCTGTCCCACTCCACCGATGAAGGTGAGCAGGACCTGCCCGCCGAGCTGCGTCCCGACTCGATTGTACTCAACTGCATCCATCGCCTTCCACGGGAAAAGGTGATTGCTTTCATCAAGCAGTTTGTACCCGAAACCTACCGCATCAAAGGCTTCTGCCTGTTTGAGGACGGTTGGAATCAAGTCGATGTGGTCGGCAGCAGAATCAGCTGTTCCCGCTGTATGCCTCATTCCTCTTCCCGACTGATTTTCATTTCCAAAATTGGTCATGCCCTCTCCGAGCCGATTCGCCAATCCTGGAACGAGCTGCTCGGCCTTCCGATGCAGCTGCACGACTAAAGAAAAACCAAAACAGCTTCCTGTTTTCAGGAGGCTGTTTTTTTATGTGTGAATTTCTTTGCTTTACCAGATGAGTTTTCATTATGAATCCATCTTTTTTGTGCACAAAGGTATCTTTTTTACTTTTATGGGAATGATAAATTTGGTTTATTTTATTTATACAGCATATTTTTGCTTCATTTTTATTAACAGCAAAATCATTTTCAATCGCTAATGGGCTCTGTTTATCACATTTGTTTGTATTTTAACTTATTATTTGTTTAAAACACCTATGTATTTCTATAAATAATAAAAATACTATTTATACTTTTTATTTGATTTATAGAATATTCATATTTTGTTTAAATTAGCTTGTTTTTAGCGCTTTATCGTAGTATAATATTAGCATAAGTCATAAAGATTGCTAACTTTATGACAAAAAGTTCTTTCTCTAAATTTTTTAGAAGGGGTGTTTTTATGTATTGGTGTTTGCTTGGCGTACTGGTGGTTATTATAGGTTTTGCCATTAAGCTGGAACCTATTGCCATCATCGTTGTCTCGGCTATCGTTACAGCAATTTTTGGCGGAATCAACGTCATCGACCTGCTGGAAACGGTAGGAACTACCTTTGTTGCAAACCGAAATCAGCTGATCACGATCATCCTGATGATTTTGACCGGCACACTGGAGAGAAACGGTCTGAAGGAAGCTGCTGCTGACCTGATTCGTCGTGCAAAAGGATTAACCTCCGGTATACTGATTGCCATCTGGAACATTGTGGACGAAATCTGTATTATCTTTAAGATTCCGATTACCGGAATCACCTCCTTTGTCCGTCCAATCCTGATGCCAATGACTTTGGGAACCATCACTTCCAGAGGTTATGAGGTTGCTCCAGAACACGAAGAAGCCATCAAGGCTCTGTACGGTAAAGGTTCCAACCTGGCAAACTTCTTCGGTCAGTGTCTGTTCGCAGCAAACTCTTCCGTTCTGCTGATTCAATCCACCCTGGCAAACATCGGCTACGATGTCGACGTTATGCAGATTGTTATGGTACAGGTTCCTGTCGCTATCTTCGCAATGGTTGTCAGCGCATCTCAGAGCTATCTGGTAGATAAGAAGATGGTCAAGAAGTACTATCCTGACATCTACAAAAGCGACAAAAAAACAGCCGCTAACTAAGCAGAAAGGGGAGTAAACCAAGATGTTATCCTATTTTATGAGCCCAGAGTATACCATCTCTGACAAACTCGTGCAAGTTATGTACATCCTGTCCGGTCTTTTCTGCATGTATTGTGGCGTAAGGGCATGGATTGTAAAAGCCAACAAACACTTTTTGCCAACCGGAGCCTTCTGGTTCACCCTTGGTATCGTCGTTGCATTCGGTCAGTGGCTTCCTCCGCTTGCCAGCGGCATCATTGTTGCCATTACCTGTATCCCGGCTGCACTGAACATGGTAAAACAGGGCAACTTAAAATCTGCTACCAAAGAAGAACAGGAGAGAAACTACAAGAAGATTGGTATGAAGATTTTTATCCCGGCATTTGGCGCGGGCGTATTCTCCATCATCATCTCGGTCTTCATGAAGGGCTGGAGCTCTCTGCTCGGTTCCCTGTTCGCTACCATCGTCGGTGTCGTCCTGCTAGTCATCTGGAACCGTGAAAACAAAGCTATGACCTTCCTGGAAGAGGGTCGTCGATTCCTCGACATGACCAGCGCAATCTATATCATGCCGTTGCTGCTGTCCTGTCTGGGCGCTATCTTTACCAAAGCCGGCGTTGGTGATGCGTTTGCCAATATCTTTGGTAAAATCATCCCATCCGGCAACGTCTACATCGGTATCGTCGCTTACGCTCTGGGCATGGTGCTGTTCACCATGATCATGGGCAACGCGTTTGCTGCTATCACCGTTATGACCGTTGGTATCGGTGTTCCGTTCGTTATCAGCCTCGGTGCAAATCCGCTGTATATGGTCACATTGGCAATGACCTGCGGCTACTGCGGTACTCTGCTGACTCCAATGGCTGCTAATTTTAACATCGTTCCCGGTGTTTACCTCGAAGTAAAGGACAAATACTCCATCATCAAAATGCAGCTGATTCCATCTTTGCTGATGCTGGTATTCCAGATCATCTATATGTGCATGATGGTCAACGCATAAAACGAAATCATGTCATTTCGAAAGGGTCCGCTGTGTCATCTGTGCCGCAGCAGACCCTTTCAGAAATGTTATAAAGGAGACAACAAAATATGCCCATGCCGATGAATAAAGGCGCCAAAATCGTCATCAATCAGTGGTGCCGGGTGAAGCCGGGCGAAAAGGTTCTTATCATTTCCGACGACACCCATGTCAAAGAAAGCATCGCGTTGTGGAAAGCTGCGCAGGATGCACAGGCAACTCCTGCCATGATCACCATCCCCGAGGACTGCACACAGCCCGGGCTGATGTTCGATTCGCTGTTGGGATTTTTTCTACATCACGATTTGGTCATCGGTGCAACCAATTTTTCGTTGATTACCACCAATGCCGTCCGGGAGCTACTGCAAAACGGACGACGCTTTCTTTCGCTTCCTCTTGCCACCAACAACAACCATTCGATGCTGTCCTTCGACTTTTTGCAGATGGACCCACAGCAGGCAGGGGAGCACGCCCGCGGGATGATGGAAGCTTTGTATAAAGCACAGACCATCCACGTCACCACCGAACTTGGGACCGACCTGCATTTTGGCAAAAAGGGACGAAATCCCGGTCTATTTAACGGTCTGGCGGACCGTCCCGGAAAGGTAGGCTCCTCCAGCTTTGAAATCTTCATCGGCATCGAGGAAAGCTGCACCGAGGGCAAGGCAGTCGTGGACGGTTCAATGGGGTATCTCGGTATTCCCTCATCGCCTATCCACCTACACTTTTCGCAGGGACGGTTGGTTGAAATTGAGGAAAATCGCTCCGGCAGATACCTCAAACGTTATATGGAGGGCTTTGATGACCCCAGAATCTATGTGGCAGGTGAATTTGGAATCGGGCTAAACACCCTGTCCCAGTGTCTGGGCAACTGCTACATCGAGGACGAATCCACCTTTTCCACCTTCCACATCGGAATGGGGCGCAATCTGGCTTTGGGCGGCATCCAGGATGCTGCCGGTCATTTTGACCTGGTGTTCCACCGCCCTACTATCTATGCAGACCAAACGCTTATCATGGAAAACGGCATTCCTGTCGTTTAAACCTATCATCATTCAAACAGAAAAGGAGAATGCAAAATGAAAGTTGTTGTTACCGGTTTCCAGCCATTTGGTAAAGAAGAAATGAACCCGTCTTTTGAGGCTGTTCGCCTGTTGCCGGACGAAATCTGCGGCGCACAGATTGTAAAAGAGGAAATCCCTGTTGTATTCCGCAAAGGCGGCAAAACCGTCCATGAAATCGTTCGTCGTGAAAACCCGGACATCGTCATTCTGGTCGGACAGGCAGGCGGTCGCACCTCGATGAACGTTGAGCGTGTTGCCATCAACTGTGAGGACTGCCCAAGCGGCTTCCCGGACAACGAGGGCAATGCTCCGCAGAGCGAAACCATCTATGAGGATGGACCGGCTGCTTACTTTGCTACCGTTCCGATTAAAGCCATGGTCAAAAAGATGATGGACAACGGTGTTCCTGCTGCTGTTTCCAACACAGCCGGCACCTATGTCTGCAACGACCTGATGTACCATCTGCTGTATCAGCTGGCACATGAATTCCCGAACACCCGCGGCGGCTTCATCCATGTTCCATACGCAACCATCCAGAACCACCCAAACATGGCATCGATGACCATTGCAGAAATCAGCAAAGGTCTGAAGCTGGCAATCGAAGCTGCTATCGAAAACGAACAGGACATCGCTGCTGCCGGCGGCGCTACCCACTAAAACAAATAGTTAGCCCCTTGGGTTTTCTCAAGGGGCTGATTTTTATATCATCTTATTTTACGGGAGGATTTTTATAATGTTTTCTTTTTTTCAGAAGAAACCACCCTTCACGGTCGTTGTGAAGGAGTTCGACCATTCCCGCTTTGCCGCAGGGATGGAGGTCACCACCGACAAGCATGATTACCGCAAGGATGTCACCGCACTCCAGCAAACATTCCAGTCCAAGCGATCGCTGCTAAAGGAACCGTCCAATCCCAGCGGAACACTGGTTGCCACCAGCCTGCCGGACAATCAGGGACACTTCTCCTACTTTGTCGGTGACCTGGTGGACAGCAGCGAACAGGAGGAAGAACTGCTGGTCAAGGAGCTGCCGGTCGGCACCTACGCCCAAATCAATGTCGATTTCAAGGACCCTTCCGGTCTTACCCTTGCCGTAGCCAAAGCCAAAAATTATTTCTTCAACAAATGGCTGCCCGATTCCGGTTATGAGGTTCTTCCCGGCATCGAATCCTATGAGCTATATGACCGCCGCAGCCGCATCAAACTGGCTTCCATGCTGTTGATTTTCCCGCTGCGCAAAAAATAGCTCATTGCTTTAGGAGGTCATGTCCATGAATTCGATTCCCATGCGCCGTCACCGCCAGCAGCTTTCGCAACAGCAATCCATAAATCTGCTGGAATCTTCTACATCCGGCACCCTGTCGCTCAACCAGCCGGATGGCTTTCCCTATCAGGTGCCATTAAGTTATGTCTACACCGACGGCAAGCTCTATTTTCACTGCGCACAATCCGGCTATAAACTGGATTTGCTCCACCAGGACGACCGCGCCGGATTTTGTGTCATCGCACAGGACCGGATTTGTCCCGAGCGCTACACCACCTTTTATCAGAGCGTGGTGCTGCGCGGCAGGGTGCGCATCGTGGAGCAGCCCGATGAAAGGATGGATGCCGTGCGTAAACTGTGCGCTCGCTATGTCCCGCTGGACAGCCCGCAGAGCCACCAGCAGACCATCGACAAGGAATGGTCCTCGTTGTGTATCCTCTGCTTTGAAATCGAACAGATGAGCGGCAAGCAGGCGGTAGAGCTTTGTCAATAGCCTTCCGGCTTCCGACCACTGGAAAAACATCTGTCCAAATCAAAACCGCCCTCGCACCAAAATGCGAAGGCGGTTTGTTTCATAAGAAAAGATTATTCTGTCTTTTTCGGCTCCGACGCTGGAACATTTTCCGGCGACGGCGCATTGCTCAGGTCGCGGCTGCGGTAGTCCGGTCCCAGGTCGATGACCAGGTAGGAGAGCAGCAGGTTTGCCAGTGCCATCGGCAAAGTCAGCGAGTTGTAAAAGACTCTTGTGGAGGTGTGGCAGAGCAGCAGATATTTGCTGTACTGCACCGTCGGCGAAGAAACACTGTCGGTGATGGTCAAAATCTGTGCGCCGCGCGAAAAGGCATTTTTGGCAATGGAGCCCAACGGATAATAATATTTCGGGAAGGCGATGAAGATGACGATGTCGTCGCTGGTCAGCATCTCCAGCTTTTCCTGGGTATCGTTGAGGTTGTTCAGGTCGATCATCTTCGGCTCAAAGTAGAGCAGTTTCAGCCTTGCTGCCAAAAACTCTGCCAGCACATGAGAGATGTCGTGCGCACAGATGAAGATGCGTTTGCTTTTGCGGATTGCTTCCGCTGCCGAAATGATGGAAAGCAAATCAAGCGAAGCAAAAAATTCCTTGCAGGAGTCCGACTCTTCCCTGCAAATCTGACGCAGCAGCTCCGATTTTCCGCTGACGTCGGTGATGGTGGCATCCGGGACAAAGTACTGCGGCGACGAGAGGAGCTTTACCATATTCTGTGTGTACTCACGGAAGGCGCTCTTCATCTCCAAAAAGCTGGAGTAGCCCACCTTCTGACAAAAGCGCAGCAGGGTCAACTCAGAGGAGGAGGTCTTTTGACTCAGCTGAGCTAGGGTGATATATGCAATATCTTCCGGTGACTCCAGCAGGCAGTCTGCAATGCTTTTCTGTTTCTTGGTCATCTCCGGGTAAGCGGAGTGAATTCTTTGAATAATATCCATGTCTTTTTCCTGTCCTTTACCAAATAGATTGACGCCTTGAACTTTTCGATTCGCTGTTTTGTCGCTCACTTTACATTCTCCGCCGCAAAGAGTATAATGAGGCTGTAAAATAGATTAAAAAGAGGCTTCTAATCAATAGTTTACAATATATGAAGTAAAAAGTAAAGTGCAATCACCAAACAAAATGTCAAATTGCGCAATTTTTTTAAACTTTTACTTTTTTCTTTATTGATTTTAAATAGAAAGGATGCATTTTCTATGTTTCTTGCAAAAATGACCACCGAGCAGGCAGCTCAGGCGTTCCGGCTGGACCCAGTCATCCTGCTGCCAGTGGGAAGCTGTGAGCAGCACGGACCGCAGTGCGCGCTTGGCACCGACTTCCTGATCCCTGACCACCTTGCCCGACAGGTAGAGGCATTGCCCAACCTTATCGTCGCTCCAACGGTCCCTTATGGGGTGTGTCCCTACCACATGAGCTTTGCCGGCAGCATCGACATCGGCTATGAAGGATTGCACCACCTGCTGCACAGCATCACCTTTTCGCTGATGCAGCACGGCGCCCGCCGCTTTCTCATCCTCAATGGGCACGGCGGCAACAATCCTGCCATCGACAAAACCGCACTGGAAATCTACCACGCAGGCGGCGTCTGTGCCAGCATCGACTGGTGGAGCCTGGCAGGGCAGCTGGACCCATCACTCAAAGGAGGTCACGGGGACATCCTGGAAACCTCTGCCATGATGGCGGTGGACCCGCAGGCGGTGCAGTTGCAACTGTGCCAGCCGATGAACAGCCATGCGCCTTCTGCCAACACCGACTGTGCCTCCATCCAGATGATTTCCTTCCACGGCGGCTCGGTGCGTTTGCCGCGCGACACCTGCGAAAATGCGCCCAGCGGATGGTTTGGTCCCCGCGACCCAGCTGATTCGACCGCTGCCATGGGTAAAAAAGCGTTAGACCTCGTAGAAAACTTCCTGCGGGAATTTATCGAGGAGTTCCGCTCCTTTCCCTTGGGCAGCTCTCAAACAGAACCGAATTAACCGACAAAAAAATGTTCAGCAGAAAATTCTGCTGAACATTTTTATTGCTTTTCGGACAAATCTGCTTTGAAATCCACTTTAAAAGCGGCGCTCTCCGACCCAGTTTTCGCGGCTTTCCCAAACTGCCTTTCCCTGTGCAAGGCTTTCGGGCACATTCAAAATTCTTTGATTGCTGCTGCCGCGGAAACGAAGCTCCAGCGTCTTTTTCTCCAGAAGGAAGGGTCCGTCCACCAGAACGTCGATATTCTCCAGCAAGTGACGCTGCTGAGGTGTTCCCTCCAGCAGCTGCTCGAAGGTGTATCCGGTGTATGCTGCTACCTCATAGCCGTTCTGATGCAGCAGCTGCGCCAGCTGTGCGTGCTCTTCCGGCTGAGAAAACGGCTCACCGCCCGACAGGGTCACTCCACGGATCAGCGGATTGCGCTTGACCATCTCCAGAATCTGTTCAGGAGACATCCTGGTGCGCTCGGCAAACTCCCAGGTTTCCGGGTTCTGGCAGCCGGGACAGTGGTGCGGACACCCCTGACAGAAGACGGTCAGGCGGATGCCCGGTCCATCCACGATGCTTTCCCCGACGATTCCCGCTACGTTCAGTTCCATCATTATTTACAGCCGCAGGACAGACCATGTTTCACACGGTCGTGTTCTTCTGCTTTTTTTGCATCGTTCCATTTATCCATGGTACCTACCAGGTAGCCGGTGATGCGGCGGATTCTTTCAAAGCTGACATCTTTGCCTACGGTGGACTGTTTCTGCATTGCGGACATAATTCATTCTCCTTTTGTATTCTCAATCAATCTTTATCTTTTGGGTAAATTTTCGATTAGTCAATTCCGCGGAAGGTTGGAATATCCGGGTACTGCTTGCGCAGCTGTGCCAGACGCTCCGGGCTGATGGACTCTCCGTCCCGTCTGCCGCAGCGTGGGCAGACATCCCCAATCACACCGACATATCCGCAAACCGGGTCGCGGTCGACCGGATGGTTGATGGAGCCGTAGCCGATGCCTGCATCGTGCATACAACGGACAACCGACTCAAAGGCATCCACGTTGTTGGAGGTGTCGCCGTCCAGCTCCACATAGCTGATGTGACCGGCGTTGGTCAGTGCGTGGTAAGGCGCTTCCTTCTGAATCTTCTCAAAGGCAGAGATGTTGTACCATACCGGGATGTGGAAGGAGTTGGTGTAGTAATCCTTGTCGGTCACACCCGGGATTACACCGAAACGTTTTTTATCCATGCGGATGAAGCGTCCCGACAATCCCTCTGCCGGTGTTGCCAGCAGCGAGAAGTTCATCTTGGTTTCTTCACTCTTGCGGTCGCAGTAAGCGCGCATATAACGGATGATTTCCAAGCCCTTCTGCTGCATCTCATCGCTTTCGCCGTGGTGATGACCATACAGAGCGGTCAAGGTTTCTGCCAGACCGATGAAACCAATCGAGAGGGTTCCGTGCTTGAGCACTTCGCGCACCTCATCGTTTGGATTGAGCTTGTCGCTGTCCAGCCATACGCCCTGACCCATCAGGAATGGGTAGTTGTACACCCGTTTGGATGCCTGAATCTCAAAGCGGTCCAGCAACTGGTTTGCAACCAGGTCGAGCATCTCGTCCAGCTTTTCATAGAAGCGCTTCTCATCATGGTCTGCCTCGATGGCAATGCGCGGCAGGTTGATGGAGGTAAAGGACAGGTTTCCTCTGCCGTAGCTGATTTCTCTGGATGGGTCGTAGACGTTGCCCATCACGCGGGTGCGGCAGCCCATGGTGGCTACCTCGGTCTCCGGGCGTCCCGGTTTATAATACTGAAGATTGAACGGTGCATCCAGAAAGATGTAGTTCGGGAACAATCTCTTGGCGCTCACCTTGCAGGAGAGTTTGAACAAATCGTAGTTCGGGTCGCCTTCGTTGTAGTTGACCCCTTCCTTTACCTTGAATACATGGATTGGGAAGATGCAGGTTTCCCCGTGACCCAGACCGGCGTCGGTCGCCAGCAAGATATTGCGGATAACCATTCTGCCCTCCGGTGAGGTGTCGGTACCGTAGTTGATGGAGCTGAATGGAGTCTGTGCGCCTGCACGGGAGTGCATGGTGTTCAGATTGTGGACAAAGCCCTCCATCGCCTGATAGGTGTCGCGGTCTGCTTTGCGCTCGGCGCGGTGTCTTGCCACCTCAACCAATCTTGCTGCCTTTGGCTCGGTAATCTCATAATGGCTGCACAGGCTCTCTACAACCGCTGCATCGAATTCCTTTGCTCCAATCTCCAAACGCGGACCGCAGCCGGTCTTCTGCTGTGCTTCCTCCAGCACCTGTGCAATCGTCTGCTTTTCGTCCTCGGTGTCCAGGTAGTCCTCAACACCTTCCATCAGTTTGTTGGTGTACGCCTTTTTAAAGGTCTTTTTTACACCCAGCGCCATTCCGTAATCAAAGTTCGGGATGCTCTGTCCGCCGTGCTGGTCGTTCTGGTTGGACTGGATGGCGATGGCTGCCAGTGCCGCATAGCTCTGGATGCTCTGTGGCTCACGCAAAAAGCCGTGTCCGGTCGAAAAACCGCCATCAAACAGATTGACAATGTCAATCTGGGTACAGGTGGTGGTCAGCGAATAAAAGTCAAAGTCATGGATATGGATGTCGCCCTCGCGGTAGGCTTTTGCCTGTGCCGGTGTCAGTAGGTAGGCTTCGTTGTAAGCCTTGGCGCCTGCGGTACCAATTTGCAGCATACTGCCCATTGCGGTGTTGCCGTCGATATTGGCGTTGTCACGCTTAACGTCGCTCTGGCGGGCATCCACACGGGTGATTTCGTCGATGGTCTTCATCAAGCTGGTGTTTGCCTCGCGGATGCGGGTGCGGTTTGCACGATAGAGGATGTACTGTTTTGCCACCTCGTCAAAACCCATGCGCATCAGTTCATGCTCAACAACATCCTGAATCTCCTCGATTTTAGGTGGGGTATCGGGATAATGCGCCTCCAGATATCTGACAACTGCCTCTGTCACCGCTGCGGCGCCCTGAGGAGCCGCCTGACCGGCTGCCTTCATCGATTTTTCCACCGCTGCAAGAATCTTGCTGCTGTCGAAGTCGACGACACGCCCATCTCTTTTGATAACTTTGTTAATCATCTCGATTCCCCTCTTATCTTTATTTTATCTCATTAAAAAAATATCGGGCAACGGTCCTCTTTTGGACCTTTCTATGGATATTTACCTAGTGTAAATCTATAATTTGTATTGCCTTGTACTTTATACCACTATATCTTGATTCTGTCAAGGAGAAAAAAGCGTGTTGAAAGCGATGAAAAAGGCTTGCTCTTTTGGATTAGAGCAGCCGTAAACCCTTTGCTCATCCGCCTTTGCAGTTTTTGGGCTTACTGGACCCAGCTGATTTTACAAAAAAATTTTCTCAAAAAGCCACAAAAATCTCCGCTTGATTTCTGGAATTTTGCAACAATACTATATCGGTATATTTTCACCGAAAATGCGTTCTCTTCCTCTCTCCCTCCCGGCTTTGGACAGCTGATTACAAAGCGTATAAAAACCGTCCCGACAAGCGGGACGGTTTTTATTTTTTCTGGATGAAATTTTACAGAAGTCCTTTTTCTGTTCCCAGCTGGTTGGCAAAGGCTTGCAGCTGCGTGCAGCTCTCCTCTTTTGCCTTAAATCCTACCCCGTCGATTACCAGAAACGGATTGCACTCCACTACCTCAATCGTGCTGCCGTCCTGAAGGGTCAGGGTCACCCGGACCGTCTGCCCTGCATAGTCGGCATAGGAGTTGTCCTGACGGTAGATGGTCAGCTGTCTGAGGATTGGCGTCAGCTGCTCGACCTCCTCTGCCTCCAACTCAAAGCGGACGTCCGGTGGGGTCAGCTGTATCTCCACCTTGCTCAGCTGCTCCGACTCAAGACCTGCATAGGGTTTGTTTCCGGTCAGCAGGGTACCCAGCGCCGCGCAGACACCCAAAATGATTGCCACTGCCAGCGCAATCATCTGGTTTCTTTTTTGTGTGTTCATCCTTCTTCCTCCTTTTTCGGATTCCCTACCATTGTATCACTCCCCTGTCCTCCTTGCAAGGGCACAAAGTCCTTATAAACGCACAGACGCGGCGGGAAAATTCCGCCGCGTCTGTGTGCTTGTTGTATCTATCTCTTGGCTGATGTGGATGTCATGCCGGTAGGACCTCGTCTAGCTTCGTCCTTGTTATGCAGTATACCTGTTGCCAGCCCAAAAGTCATTAGACACCCCACCCCTTCTGGGAAAATTTATGACAGTCCACAAAACTGTTACCTTTTGGGACAGAAATCATTTTTTGTCCATTCCAAATAAAATTCCATTCCTTGAAAAAAGATTTTGAGTATTGTAATATTAAGGTAGATGTTTTTGTACATAATCGGAAAGGACCGGCTTTTCTTTAAAATAGGTGACCTGTCCTACCTGCTGATTCCGATTCTATTGATAACGTGAGGTGCTGTCAATCATGAAAAAAGATATTAACTGGATGCTGATTGAATCGGTCGTGCGGCGAACGGTTCAAAAGCTGCACGATTCCCCCGAACGGGAAATCCGCAATCTCATTGACCTTGGGCTAAGCTTTGCTGATGGACGCTTTCAAAGAAAATTTTTGAAAGCCTCCCAGAAGATGCTGCGCAACGAAAAAAGCGCCTATTATCCACTGATCAAGGATGTTGTCTCCCATGTCGATGAGGAGCGACTGGTCACCTTTGGGATGAATCTGGGCTACAACGGCTGTACCAGAGGAGCCAAAACCATCCGACAAATCGAGCAGGAGGAGAGTTTCAATATTCCTTGGGCGTTAAGCTTCTCACTGAATATTGCCCAAATTGAAAATGGATGCTATTCCTCTGTCATCCGTCAAGGCACAGAGCTTGGCATTTACGTCTACCTAATGGAAGCTTCCGACCCGGTGGAGCAAAGCCTTGCGCTGACCGCCGAGCATCCCGATTGTGCTTTCGTCCTCTTTGTTCGCCCACAGCAAATTACCGATGCCTTTGTGCAGCAGCTGGAAAAGCAAAACAATCTGATGCTCTCGGTCGAATGGGAAGAAGGCGCTGTCGAAAGCTGCCGCCTGCTGCGGGAGCATCGCCTGCTGTACAGTGTACATCATCAGTACTCGCCTGAGCAGGTTCCTACACTACTGGACGGCAGTTGGCTCGAGCAGGTGCTGCCTGCACACCCTGCCTTCGCTCTGCTGCTGGCACAACACGGCTGTCCAAATGTACAGCAGCAGGAGATCTACCAATATGTACTTTCGGTGCGGGATGGACAAAAGTATCCTCTTATCTTAATGGACATCAAAAACGACCTGCTGATGATTGACAACATCATCTCCAGCGACGTCTGCCTGGCAGGCTTTGACCGCGATGGCACGTTATATTCCCACAATGCCACCTACCGCACAAAAGACTACAATCTTTTTGCCAGCCCTGTGCGCCAAATTTTAAGCCTTGCAATGAAAAAGACCGATGCTCCCACCAACAAAAATCAGTAGAAGCTTCGGTCATTCCAAAAAGCCAACGGTCAACGCACCAGCGCGCTGGTGTGTCCCTCGGCTACTTCATCCGAAATTCCCATCAGGCAACGCTTGATCAACCGCACAAACTTGCTTGCCGGCATACAGTCCTTGTCCACCAGCCAGCGCTTGATGGCACAAACCAGCGCATCGGCATAAAAATCGACATAAAAGGAAAGGTCCTCATCCTCTCCAAAAAATTTCCCCAAGTCGTTATACAGGATGATAACCGCAATTCCCCGAAAATGCTCGGAAAAACAGTTCTGCTCGTCGATGCGCAGCGCCTTGCGGTAGAAGTCGCGGTTGACATAAAAATATTCGCAGACGTCCTCGGCAAGCTCCCATCCCGACTGGTAATTTTTATTTTTGGCAACTCCGATGAATTCTGTGTCGTAAATCCAGTTCATCAGGTCATACTTATCTTTAAAATGATAGTAAAAACTCTTGCGGTTCATCTGACACCGTTCACAGATGTCGCTGACGCTGATCTTTTGAAAGGGCTTGGTATCCATCAACTCCTTGAGCGCGCCTGCCAATGCCTTCTTTGTGATGTTGGAATCTGCCAAACACCGCACCTCCTTTTTGCTATCTTATAGAAAATATTATCATATCCCTCTGTAAAATTCAATCAAAATCCGACGAAAATCTCTCTTCTTCTCCTGATTCGAGTGGGTTCTTTCTTTTACCTGTTTTTAGGACAGATTGGCAAAACCGTCCAAAAAGGTAACGCTTTTACTTTGGCGGGGAAAAGTGTAACATTCTCCCCATTTGTCCAGTGCAAATCATCGTCTCGGCTGATAAACTTTTAATAGCAACAAAAACCAAAATGACGGGAGGTTTTTACTTTGTTGTATCATTATCAAAAGAAGCAAGAGGTTCTGGAAAGTCTATCGAGCAATCCGCAGACCGGGCTTTCCACTCAGCAGGTGGAAAAGCTGACCGAGCAATACGGTCCCAACCGCCTGAAGGAGAAAAAGAAGAAGAGCAATCTGCAACGGTTCTTCGACCAGTTTAAAGATGTTATGATTATCATCCTGCTCATTGCGGCAGCCATCTCCTTTGGTATTGCCTGTGTGGAAGGGGACCCGATGGAATTTTTTGAGCCGGTGCTCATCCTTCTGATTGTGATTCTCAATGCCATCATGGGTATGATGCAGGAGAGCAAGGCGGAAAAGGCTCTGGACGCTTTAAAAAATATGTCCGCTCCCCACGCCAGGGTCTTGCGAAACGGCAAGACCGAAGTCATTGATGCCTCCCTGCTGGTGCCCGGCGACATCATCCATCTGGAAGCCGGCGACTTTGTCCCTGCCGATGCCCGACTGCTTGACAGCTCCAACCTCAAAAGCGAAGAATCCGCCCTCACCGGCGAATCGGTTCCTTCCGAAAAGGACGCTGACGCTGTGGTGGAAGAAAAAGCTCCTCTGGGCGACCGCAGCAACATGGTCTTCTCCGGCTGCTCCATCACCTACGGTACTGCCGATGCCGTTGTCACCGCTACCGGCATGGACACCGAAATGGGCAAGATTGCCGGTCTGCTGGAAGGTGCAGAAGATGGTCAGACCCCTCTGCAGAAAAAGCTGGCAAAACTGGGCAAGAACTTAGGCTTACTGGCTCTGGCTGCCTGCGCCATCATCTTTGTGGTTGGTTTAATCAATGGCATTCCGGTTCTGGAAATCTTTATGACCTCGGTATCTCTGGCTGTTTCCGCTATCCCGGAAGGTCTGCCTGCCATCGTCACCATCGTCCTTGCCATCGGCGTTCAGCGAATGGTCAAGAAGAATGCTTTGATCCGCCGTCTGCCGGCGGTCGAAACGCTGGGCAGTGCCTCTGTCATCTGCTCGGATAAAACCGGTACCCTCACCCAAAACCGCATGACCCTGGTCAAAGCATATCTGGATGAAACCGGCGAATTGGAAGACATTAGCGAAAACAATTCCCCTGCCGTCCGTCACCTTCTGGATTACGGCACCCTGTGCTGCGACGGAACCGTCACCTTTGAAGACGGTCAGGAACACCACATCGGCGACCCAACCGAAACCGCCATCGTTCTGGCTGCTCATAAAAACGGCAGCCCACAAGAGCAGCTCAACCAGCAGTATCCTCGCCTGGCACAGATTCCGTTTGATTCCGACCGCAAGCTGATGACCAGCATCAACCGCATCGACGGTAAAAATATCGTCATCGTCAAAGGCGCTTTCGATATGATGCTGTCCCGCTGCATCAAGGGCAATTTTGAAAAGGCACGTCAGATCAACGATGAAATGAGCTCCAACGCTCTGCGTGTCCTGGCAATCGGCTACCGCGAAATCGACCAGATTCCACAGAAGCTGACCTCCGAAGAGATTGAAAACGGTCTGACCCTGATGGGT
>Reeses_p2__coassemble_1085_pt1 | contig 35179 bp, 31 predicted proteins | sample Reeses_p2__metabat2_low_PE_034 | metagenome-assembled genome bin Reeses_p2
ACTACAAGGTGGACAATCAGGCGACTCCTTCGGCTTTTTCCGGCAGTTTTTCCCAGGCGTTGGAGGAAAGCTTTGATCGCCTGCGCTTTGGCGGTGTGCCGTCCCGCTCGCAAAAGGCATATTTCATCAATCTTCAGGAGATCAAGGGAATTGCTTTTGGTACACCGACACCCATCAACTATTTTGACAGCTTTTACAATGCGGAGCTTTACCTGCGCACCAACGGCTATTTCTCCATCCGTATCACCGACCCGATTCGCTTTTATGCTGAGGCGATCCCGCACGACCGGGATATGGTCACCATCGAGGACATCCAGAAGCTGTATGTAGCGGAATTTCTGACTGCCTTCCAGACCGCAGTCAACCGGATGTCGGTGGACGGCATCCGCATCTCTCATGTCACCTCCAAAGCGATGGAACTGGCAAAATATATGGGCGAGGTGCTGGACGAAAGCTGGAAGGAAAAGCGGGGAATGTCCATCGAGTCGGTGGGCATCAATTCTATCTCCTACGATGAACAGTCCAAAAAGCTGATTGATATGCGCAATCAGGGTGCGATGCTCTCCGACCCGACCATCCGCGAAGGCTATGTGCAGGGTGCAGTAGCGCGCGGTATGGAAGCAGCCGGTTCCAATCGGGCGGGCGCCTCGGTCGGTTTTATGAATATGAATATGGGTATGCAGCAGGGCGGAGGCTTTGTGGCAGCAGCCAGCCGTGCAAACCAGGTGCAGCAGAATCTGGAGGCGCAGTCCCGAACGGCAGACCGCCAGACGGATGGCTGGGTGTGCAGCTGCGGAGCGCACAACACCGGTAAATTCTGCACCGAGTGTGGAAAGCCCAAGGCGGACCCATCCTCGTGGGTGTGCAGCTGCGGGACCCGCAACACCGGAAAATTCTGCATGGAATGTGGAAAACCTAAGCCATCCGGCTCGGTTTGTCCGCAGTGCGGATGGTCGGGCAGCACAGTGCGGTTTTGTCCCGAGTGCGGAGCAAAATTGAGCTAGGCGCAGGATAGAAAAGGAGGACAAGGTATGGAGGCTGTGGTCTATCAATGTCCCAACTGCGGCGCACCGCTGGAATTTAACAGCGAAACCCAGCGCTGGGACTGCAAATTCTGCTTGAGTTCCTTTGAAAAAGAGCAGCTGGAGCAGATGACCGACGAGCAAAAGAAAAAGGAGGAAGAAGAGCAGCAGGAGCAGCCGGCAGGCGGACAGATGTGCTACCACTGTCCTAACTGCGGCGCGCAGCTGATCACCGACGACAGCACTGTTGCGACCTTCTGCACCTTCTGCGGCAGTCCGACGGTGCTGGCAGGGCGGCTGGAGGACAGCTTTGAGCCAAAGCGTCTGATTCCTTTTAAGCTGGACAAAAAAGCGGCAGAGGAGGCGCTGTTTGCCCTGTGCCGCAAGAAGCCGCTGCTGCCGAAGGATTTTACCAGCAAGGCGCACATCGAAAAGGTGACCGGTATCTATGTTCCCTTCTGGCTGCACGATTGCTATGTCAACGCTTCGCTGCACGCACAGGGCAACCGTGTATCGGTCAGTGTGCGCGGCGATACCGAGTACACCCGAACCGATGTCTACGACGTTGTGCGCGAAGGAGCGCTGACCTATCACAACCTGCCGACCGATGCCTCTAAAAAGATGGACGATGCGATGATGGATACGTTGGAACCGTTTTCCTTTCGGGAGCTGCGCAAATTTGATATGTCCTACCTGTCGGGATATTTTGCACAGCGGTACGATGCGGACAAATCCAGCTGTTATCAACGGATGAAGGAGCGCATCGAGGAAAGTGCCGAACAGCAGCTGCGCAAAAGCTGTACCGGCTATGCGGTGCTGAATGTGCTTTCGCATACGGCGGACATTATCAAATCAACCGACGAATATGTCATGCTGCCGGTATGGCTGCTGTACACCAGCTACCACGGAAAGGATTACCTGTTTGCGATGAACGGACAGACCGGCAAGATGGTGGGCGATCTGCCGTTGAGCTGGCTGCGGGCAGCAGGTTTGACCGCTTTGATCACGGCAGCCATCACCCTGCTGGGTACGATAGGAGGGCTGCTGTTATGCTAAAACGGATACAAGGATGTTGTTTTACTCTGCTCGTGCTGCTGCTCTTCTGCTGTCCGCTGGCGGTGTCAGCGGCAGGTACAGTGGAGGCAGCTGCCTGGGCAAAGGTGGAGGACGATGCACAGCTGCTGGATGGACAGCAGCTTGATCAGCTTCAGACACAGGCACAGCAGCTGGCAGATCAAACCGGCTTCATCGTCTTTATCAAAACTACCACCTCCACCGGCGGGCTGGAGGTGCGCCGGTACCTTGCGGACCAGTATGAGCTGGCAGGCGGAAGCGACAACCAAAAAGCCATCCTGCTGGGTATCGATATGGGTGGCAGAGAGGTCGCAGTGGCAACGCCGCAGGCATCAGAGGATTACTTCCCGGTCAAAAAGACCAATGCGATGGTGGACAGTGTCATCAACCCGTTGGGAAGCGGCAGCTATCAGCGGGCGATGGAAATTTTTCTTGCGCAGGCAGAGGAAACCATCGTCAACTACGGGGTCAAGCCGGTGGGTAAAATCGTGGGTATTTCGCTGGGTGTGGGTGCAGTGGTCGCCCTGATTAGCGTCGGCACCTTGGTCTGGATGCACCCGCGCATCGAGGGCAGCGCCGTCAGCGCCTCCCGCTATATGGGCAAAAGCCGGATACAGCTGCACCGCAGGGAGGACCGCTTTGTCCACAGCTTTACCACCAGAAGGACGATTCAAAGGGATAACGGCAGCTCCGGTTCCTCCGGCGGCAGTTTTTCCAGCTCGTCGGGCGGCAGTTACAGCGGCAGCTCCGGGAAATTTTAACAGAAAAAAGAGCCTGATGGATTTTTCCATCAGGCTCTTTTGGGTTTTGAGTTTCAATCAGCGTTTTTTCTTTTTGCCGGAGATGACCAGCAGGACAACGATCACGATGGCAGAAACGACCAGTAGACCGATGACCAGCGGGACCATGTTGTTATCGCCGGTGTTCGGGTTGCTTGCTGCAAATGCAACAGGAGTCAGTGCAAAAAAGGAAGCTGCAAAGGCAGAAAGAAACGTCAAAAGACGAGCTGCGATTTTACGCATGGGTAACGCATCCTTTCTCTTTGAATTTTTACAGTACCCTCATTATAGCGCCATATTCTACCAGTGTCAAGACTTTGCGACAGAAAATACAGCGAAAGTACGGCGGCTGTCAAAACAGAGCGGCTGTCAGCGGATACCGTAGACGGTGCAGGCGTTGGCAAAGGTTTGGTCAGCAAGCTGCTGTGGTTCTACGCCTTTGATTTCTGCCAATTTTTGTGCCATCTGAGTCAGCATGGTCGAGTCGCACCGCTTGCCGCGGAACGGCTCAGGAGCCATGTAAGGGCAGTCGGTTTCAATCAGCAGGCGGTCGAGAGGAACCTCTGCGGCAGCTTCTACCGCCCGACGGGCATTTTTGAAGGTGATGACACCGGTGAAGCCGATGTACATCCCCAGCCGCAGCACCTCCTTCGCGACCTCTGCCGAGCCGGAAAAGCAGTGCACGATGCCCTTGGGACGGTATTTGTTGAGCAGTTCCAGTGTGTCCTGGTGGGCATCCCGATTGTGGATGATGACCGGCACGTCCAAATCCTTGGCAAGGGCGAGCTGCTCTTCAAAAATTTTGCGCTGGACATCCCGCGGAGAGGCATCGTCGTAGTAGTAATCCAGTCCGATTTCTCCTAAAGCCATCGCTTTTTCGTAGGAAAGCTGACGGGCAATGACGTCCAGATATTCCCGGGAATTTTGTGCGGCGATTTCCGCTGCCTGGTCCGGGTGGATGCCGATGGAGCAGTAGATAAAGGGATATTGTTTGGCAAGCTCGATGCCGGCTAGGTTGGCATGGGTGGTGTTGCCGACGTTCATAATAGCGCGCACGCCATGCTCTGCCATCGAGCCCAGCAGCGCATCGCGGTCCTCGTCAAAGCGTGGGTCATCATAGTGTGCGTGGGAATCAAAAATATTTTGCATAAAGGGACCTCCTTGCAAGTGATGGTAAAGGATTAGTTTATGTGGTATAATCAAAGGAAAAAAGAGGAAGAGGGCAAGCTATGAATCAAATATCGTCTACACGTCAACTGCATTATGACCTGCTGCGGATTTTTGCAAGCTTTATGGTGGTCATGCTGCACGTCAGCGCATTTTACTGGGATAAAATACAGCCGCAGACAGAACAATGGATGGCACTGAATCTGTTTGACAGCGCGGTCAGAAGCTGTGTCCCGCTGTTCTTTATGCTCAGCGGTGCATTTCTGCTGGCAAAGGAACTGCCGCTCAACAAGCTGCTGGGGAAAAATGTCCTGCATTTGGCAGTTGTCTGGTTGGTTTGGTCGGTGCTGTATGCAGTAGATGCCATCGGGCTGCCTGCCTTTTTTCACGCGGATGCCGGTCAGATTTTTACAGCGGTGGTCAATGGAAAATATCATCTGTGGTTTTTACCCAAAATGATTGAGGTTTATCTGATGGTTCCACTGTTGTACGCCGGCACAAGGATGAAAGAGGGGAAAGGGCTGTATTATCTTCTGGTGCTGTTTGGTTTGTTTGGGATTCTCAAATCCACTCTTACAGTTTTTGTGTATCCGAATCCCTCGATACAGGTGCTGCTCAAAACCAAACTGCCCAATTTAGCTTTTTATTCAGGGTATTTTCTGCTGGGATATTTTCTGGAGCATCGCTGGAAGAAAAAAATTCCAAGCCGGTGGCTGCTGCTGACACTGCTGGGCAGCATCGCTGTTTTTACCCTGCTCGGACAGATGGATGCCATTCAGAAAGGACAGCCCGCAGGTATTTTTTATGGGTATTTTTGCCTTCCGGTTTGTCTGGAGGCAATATGCCTGTTTTTACTGTTTAAAAATATCGGAGCAGAAAGAGTACAGGGAAGGTGGTCAGGGACAGTTGCCTTTGTTTCAAAAGCCACCATGGGAATCTACCTGCTTCACCCGTTTGTTTTGGAACGTCTGGATCGTGCCGGAATCAACAGCTTGACTTGGAATACCTGGTGTGCAGTTCCGTTGGTTACCCTTTTGACTTTCTCAGTTTGTCTTGGAATCAGCACAGTTCTTTTGAAGCTTCCACTTGTAAAAAAGATGCTGTGATTAAAAGGTTAAATCAGATCAACCGACGAATTTTCCAGCATATTGGGAAGAAGCGTGTAGAGGTTGCATCTGCACAGGCGGTCAAAGTGCTGTTTTAGCTGCAAAAAAGCACTCCATTTTTCGAGAGAAAGATCGTTGATCCCGTGGCGCAGCGCCACATCCACCAGCCTTTTTTCCAGGATACAGGCTCCGCTTGGCAGCGAAAGGGCATCGCACAGCTGAATCAGCCGGTCGTAGTTATCATACGAGCAGCTGTCCAGAAAGCACTGCAAAAAGGCAAGCTGCTGCTTTGAACAGTCAAAGCTTCCCTGAAAGGCGTGGATGTTCTTGAGCGGGAAGGAGTGGGTCAGACAGATGCGGGCGATTGTTGGCTGACCAAGTTCATTCATGCGGTCATATCCGTCAAAGATGTGGCGGATTCCACTGACACCGGCAGCTCGTCCGATGTCGTGCAGCAATCCCATCGTGTAGGCGGTGTCCGGGTTGATGCAGTCAGTGTGCTCGGCAATCCGTCGGGCGTTTTCTGCTACCGAACGGCTGTGTTCGACCCACGGACCGGGATTTTTCTGATAAGCGGTCTGTAGTTGTTCGTTTGCCTGTTGGATGGTGAGCATTTGGGGGATCTCCTTTCTTCTAAAAACAGGAAAGGTTTTTTTAGAACAATCGCGCAAGGGGAAAGCCCTTGCGCGAAAGAAAGTTATCTTAATTTGCAGCCGTTCGGGATGGAGTCGTCCACAAAGATGACACGAACGGTTTTTTCATCGAGGTCGGTTGCCAGAATCATGCCGTAGGATTCCTCACCGCACAGCTTGGCAGGCTTGAGGTTTGCAACGACAATCACCTTTTTGCCGATCAAATCCTCCGGTTTGTACCAGGGAGCGATGCCGGAAACGACCTGTCTGCCGCCTTCAAAGCCGTCGTCCAGCTGAAGCTGGAGCAGTTTCTTTGCGCGCTTGATCGGCTCGCAGGATTTTACTTGTGCGACCCGCAGATCAATTTTACCAAACTGCTCAATGTCGGTCAGTTCAGCGACGCCTTCATATTTTGGCAACTGTGGGTGAGCGGCTGCCTGCTGAGCTGCCAGCTCCTCCAGCTCCTTCTGCATATCAATGCGAGGGAAGAGGGTTGCGCCCTTGTGTACGGTCACATCCTTTGGAAGAACGCCGTATCTACCAGCATTTTCATAGGAAACATCCTCTACACAAGCGCCAATCTGCTGTGCAATCTTCTCTGCGCTCTCCGGCATGAACGGAGTGAGCAGGGCAGCGGACACACGCAGCGACTCCAGCAGGTTGTACAGTACGCAGGCTAAGCGGGCTTTCTGGCTTTCATCTTTGCCAAGCGCCCATGGAGCGGTTTCGTCGATATATTTGTTGGTGCGGGAGATGACCTTGAACACCTCTGCCAGCGCATTCTGGAAGGCGTAGTGCTCCATCTGCTCCTCATATTTTTCACGCAGGGAGGAAATCATGCCGACCAGTTCTTCGTCGATTGGGTCAGCCTGATGTTCGGCAGGCAGGGTGCCGCCGAAGTATTTTTCCACCATCGAAACCGAGCGGGAGAGCAGGTTGCCCAAATCGTTTGCAAGGTCGATGTTGATGCGGCTGATGAGCGCCTCGTTGGAGAAGTTGCCGTCCGAGCCGAATGGGAATTCCCGCAGCAGGAAGTAGCGCAGCGCGTCCACGCCGTAGCGTTCTGCCAACACATACGGGTCTACCACGTTGCCCTTGGATTTGCTCATCTTGCCGCCGTCCAGCAGCAGCCAGCCGTGACCATAGACGTGTTTTGGCAGCGGCAGGTCGAGCGCCATCAGGATAGCAGGCCAGATGATGGAGTGGAAGCGAACGATCTCCTTGCCGACAAAGTGGACATCTGCCGGCCAGAATTTATCGAAATCGTGGTAGCGGTCGTTCTCATAGCCCAGCGCGTTGATGTAGTTGGAAAGTGCGTCGATCCAAACATATACGACGTGTCCCGGGTCAAAATCAACCGGTACACCCCAGCTGAAGGAGGTACGGGAAACGCACAGGTCCTCCAGACCGGGTTTGATGAAGTTATTGATCATCTCGTTGACGCGGCTGCGTGGCTGCAAAAAGTCGGTGTTTTCCAGCAGGTCCTGGATGCGGTCGGCATACTTGGAAAGACGGAAGAAGTAAGCCTCTTCCTCGGCGTCTACGACCGGGCGTCCGCAGTCCGGGCATTTGCCGTCCACCAGCTGGGTCTCGGTCCAGAAGGATTCACAGGGCTTGCAGTATTTGCCGACATACTTGCCTTTGTAGATGTCTCCTTTTTCGTACAGCTTTTTGAAGATTTTCTGTACCGAAAGTTCGTGGTAGTCATCGGTGGTGCGGATGAAGCGGTCGTTGGAAATATTCATCAGCTTCCACAAATCCAAAACGCCGCGTGGACCCTCAACGATGTTGTCTACAAACTGTTTAGGGGTGACACCGGCTTCCTTTGCCTTGTCCTCGATTTTCTGACCATGCTCGTCGGTGCCGGTCAGGAACATGACATCATAGCCCTGCAAGCGTTTGTAGCGAGCCATTGTGTCAGTGGCTACAGTGCAGTAGGTGTGACCGATGTGCAGTTTATCCGATGGATAATAGATCGGCGTGGTGATATAAAATGGTTTTTTCTGATTTTCGTCCATATCGTTTTGTCCTCCTGTCTATCAATACCGCAATGGTAAATCATAAAATAAAGATACACGACAAAATTATAGCATCATTTGTTCTTAAACTCAATGCCCTGTCCCCAATTCCTTGCAAATGAAAAAGGAATTGGGGACAGGGCATTGAGCGTTTTCATTTTGGACTCTCCTGTCAAAGCGGATTGTGGGCGTTTGCCGAACAAAAGGATGCACAGGAATGTCAAGCGGTTTACTCGATATTGGAAACTTCCGGCTTATTCGATTCTGACCTTCACAGGACCCACGCGCAAGTTTCCGGCACCTTCCACCGTGTACCATCTGTCGGCTGGTAATTGGATGGTTTGGGATACACCATGCGTGATATATCCGATGAGATACTCCTCGCCGGTTTCTGTGTCTGTAAACACGACGTCGGTATCACAATCACCGCTGACCTTTACGGTTTGGAACAAGGGCTGTATCTGCTCGTTTTTTTTCTCCTCGCTGCCGGAGAGGGTGAAGGTGTGCGCCCTTTGGAAAGCGGTCCAGGAAAGGATGCTGCCAAGCAGAAGGAGAGCAGTCAACAGGAGCCACCATTTCTTTTTCATCAGAACACCTCCATTTTATTGTGCTGCCTTTATTATACAGAATCTTTCTGCGGGGGAAAAGTACGGAGCAAAATTTTTATAAAATCGTTACCAATATTTCATCTCACCAATTTAAAAAGAAAGCATAGGATAGAGGGAAACCGTTTCATACACGTTTAAGAATGGAAAGGAGCCGCTGTTATGAATTTAAAAAACTATCAGATTACCGTAGGAGAGGTTCTGCAAAATCCACAGGCAAAGGCGATGCTGCAAAAGGAGCTTCCTATGGTAATGCGTCACCCGATGCTGCCGATGGCAAATGCCATTCCTTTAAAGGATGTTATCCATTATGCGGGCGGCTATGTGTCCCAAAGAAAGATGCAGAATATCCTTAATCAGTTGTCTAAGCTGTAAGGCTTTCTGTTAAAATTTACCGATAAAAAAGGAAGATTCAAGATAACCAAAGAACATTTATCGGCGATTTGTGCAGTAAATGATAAAAAATGATGGAAAATCTGCCGGGATGGGCTTTTAAAATGGTGAAAAATGGTGTAAAATAAAAGGAAGAAATCAGAAAAAACTTTCAACTACTTGGATGAAGGGGTGTGCGGGATGTCCTTCAATGCGTTTGTGGGCGGTGTGCAGCCGGGCGGATTGACCAATGATTTTGAAGTCAAGCTGCTGGTGTGCTATCTGCTGGACAGCCTCAAACAGCCGCTGTTGTTTGAGCAGCTGGGTGAGATCTTTCAGAACACCGGCTTGGTGAATTATTTTGAATTTGTGGAGGCGGTCAGCGAATTGGAGCGCACCGGGCAGCTGACCAGTTCGATACAGGATGGACAGCAGCTGTTGGCTTTGACCGAAAACGGTACTGTTACCGCACAGACTTTTTATAAGACGATTCCAAAAAGCGCTCGAGAGAAGGCTTTGGAAGAGGCAAAGCGCCTGATGGAAATCCAACGGTGCATGGACAAGGTGGAAATCACCTTTGCTCCGGCGGCGGACGGATGGACATTGCGGGTGGTGTTGCGGGACATCGGCTCCGACCTGTTGGATATGAGCGTTTTTCTGCCCACCGAAGGCGAGTGCCTGCGAGTGAAACAGCAGATTGAAAGTGACCCGACTTCCTTTTATTCCCGCGTACTGGGACTGCTGATGCAGGAATGATTGTTATAAAGATAGTAGAAAGCCGACCGCACAGATTGTTGCGGTCGGCTTTGTTTGTTGTTTTACAAAGGATGACAGGGGATTATTCTTCACCTTCGGCAGGCTTGGTAGTTTCATCGGTTTGACCTTCGGCAGATTCAGACGTTTCACTACCTTCGGTAGGTGTGGTTGATTCACCGTCTTTGTTTTCGACAGGTTCGGTGGTTTCAGCATCTTTGCCGGTGGTAGGTTCAGTGGTTTGGGTCTGTGCCGGTGTGGTTTCACTTGGAGCTGCTCCAGCATTAACAACTTCCAATGCTTTTTTCAGCTGTGGGTCGGTATTTTCATCAAGGGTATCAAAAATGGCTTGCTGTTCCTCGGTCAGTGCGACCTCGTAATCCGGTTTGATTCCCACGCCATCGTAGTTTGCACTCTTAGGCGGATTGTACTGGGCGATGGTGATGCGGATGGCAGAGCCGTCCTTGAGCGAGTGGGTAACCTGCATAACGCCCTTGCCGTAGGTGTTGGTGCCCACCGATTTTGCAACATTGTAGTCGCGCAGTGCCTGGGTGAACAGCTCGGCAGCACTGGCAGTGTTTTCGTTGGTCAAAACTGCCATCGGCAGATCAATGCAGTTGGCATCGGAGTTGCCCAGCACCTCGGTGGAGCCATCACGGTAGGTTGCAGTGGCAATGACCCCTTCCGGCAAAAGCATATCCAGCATTTTGATGGCAGGGTCCACAAGACCGCCGGTGTTGTTGCGCAAATCGAAGATGAGCGATTGTGCACCCTGGTTGCCGACCAGATTTTCCAGTGCCTTTTTGAACTGGTCATAGGTATTCTCGTTGAAGTCGGTGATTTTGACATAACCGGTGGTACCAATCATATGGGAATAGATGGTTGGGGTCACAACGACCCGTCGGGTGATTTCGGCAATCTCACGGTCTTTGTTGTCGCTGCGGACAGTCAGGCTGAGCTTGGTGCCTGCTTGTCCGCCGATTTCGGTGATAGCACTTTCATAGGTGTCGGCGGTAACGTCGATGTCGTTGACTTTGACAATCAGGTCGCCGGCTTTGATCTGAGCATCCTCTGCCGGAGAGTCGGGATAGACCTCGTTGACCTGAATAAAGCCGCTTTCACTTTTAGAAGCGCGGATGCCGATGCCAACCAGCTTGCCTGCATCCTCCTGCTGGCGTTTGGCATAGTCGGAGGCGGAGTAGTAGGCGGAATAGCGGTCAGAGAGTCCGGCGATATATCCGACGGAAAGGTAGTCATTCAGATTATTTTCGTCGATGGTGCCATAGTAATTTTTGCGGACATAGCTGTCTATCTCCGCCAGCTTATCATACATCGCTTCCCGCTCGGAAATGTTGGTAACAGTGGTGGAAAAGGTTTGGCGGGAAAAAATCATCGTAATGGAAAAGGTGACGGCTGTGACGATGAGCATGAGCGCAAGAGCTGCGCCAAGAGAGATTTTTTTATTCATAGCAAGAACTCCTACCTGTAAAATTAAGAAACTCAAAGGTATAAATATGATAACCTATTTATTTTACCACAGAATTTTGTATTTTAAAACAGTCTGTAAAGGATTTTGTAAAAAAATGCAGACCGTCTCCTTTTGCAGGTTGCGAAAAGAAGGAAAAAGCGATATAATAAAAAGAAAGAAAATACCCTTTTGTCAATTTCAATCGGGAGGGAAACGATATGATGAAAAAAGCATGGCAGGAAAAAAACTTTTCCGTACTGGCAGCGGTAACTGCCACCGCAGCAACTGCGGCAATGATTGCACTGCTTTGTGCAAAATCGGTGCGGGTGCTGTTTAAAATGGACAAGGCTTTGAGCATTTATATCCGGCAAAACGATCCGCGCAGACAGAAAAAGCAGGACGAAGATGAGGGAATTGTTGGCATTTAATAGACCGGCGGATCGCAGGGGTCATCGCTTCTTTACAGAAGAACCTTATACAAAATAACTAAAAAAAAGTAAAATTTTCGTTGAGGTTTGACGGATGGACAGTAGACTTTTCCAAAAGAATTGGGTATACTGTTCTGTAAAGAAATCCAATGCAGATTCATTTGCTGCAAAGGAGGACCATTACCAACGATCCTGAAAGCAAATCCTTTAAGACGGTCCCGTGAGGCTGGCAAGGTAGTTTGATGGAAGTAGCCATTTTCCAAAGTAAGGCAGAAGAAAAAACTTTGGGGAGCCGAACTGTGAATCGGAAAGGGAAAGCATGGGGATAAAATGATCCGAAAAACGCTTTCCTTTGTGAATTGGTGAACAATCAGCTGTCTGCTGTCCGTAAGGGCGCAGGCAGCTTTTTTTATTGCCTTAGGCAAGGCGGAAAAACAGTGTGGGGAGGATGGATATGCTGGTCGAAAAGACCCAGATCATGGACCAGAAGGCGATGTCGCGAGCAATCACCCGCATCTCCTTTGAAATCATCGAGCGCAACAAGGGCGCGGGGAATCTTTGTATTGTCGGTATCGTGACCCGCGGCGCACAGCTGGCACAGCGGGTGGCAAAGCGCATTTATGAGCTGGAGGGTACCCAGGTAGAGGTCGGGGTGCTGGATGTCACTGCTTACCGCGATGACAAACGCCAGGACCAACCCGCACAGGACCGAACCTGTCTGCCTTTTTCGGTGGAGGGAAAACAGATTATCCTGGTGGACGATGTCATCTACACCGGCAGGACGGTGCGGGCAGCAATGGATGCCATCCTCCAACGCGGCAGGGCGCGCAGTATTCAGCTGGCGGCACTGATTGACCGAGGACACCGGGAACTGCCAATTCGAGCGGATTATGTGGGAAAGAATCTGCCGACCTCGCGGGATGAATTTGTCAAGGTGATGGTTGCCGAGCACGACGGCGAAGACCAGGTGGTCATCTGCGAGGAAAGAGTGCAGGAATCGATATGAGCGATAAGAGGGGATGTTGTAAGTGGAAAAATTATTGATTACAAACGCAAGGGTCATCGACCCATCCTGCCAGCCGGCGATGGACTTTGTCGGGGACATCCTGATCGAAGAGGAGCGCATTGCAAAGGTAGGTGCTCATTTAAAAGACAGCCCGATTGCACAGGGTGCAAAGCTGCTGGATGCCGGTGGACTGTGCGCGGCTCCCGGCTTTCTGGACATCCATGTCCATCTGCGTGACCCGGGATTTACCCATAAGGAGGACATCCTGACCGGATGTCGGGCAGCTGCGGCAGGCGGTGTGACCGGTGTCTGCTGTATGCCGAACACAAAACCCGTTACCGATTGCCCGGAGGTGCTCTCTTATATTCTGGAGCGTGCAAAACAGGCGGATGCAAGGGTTTACCCCATCGCTTCCATCACCACCGGAATGAAGGGTGAACAACTCAACGACATTGCAGCGCTGCACGCAGCGGGCGCTGTGGCAGTCAGCGATGACGGACGTCCGGTGGAAAACGGCGGTATGATGCTCAAAGCGCTCCGTCGGGCATACGACGCAGGGGTGCCGGTCATCAGCCATTGTGAAGACCTGACCATCATCGATGGCGGCATCATCAACGAGGGAGAGGTTTCCCGCCGCTTGGGTGTCAAGGGAATGGACCGCGCCAGCGAGGACAGCATCACCGCGCGGGAAATCGTGCTGGCAGAAAGCTCCGGCACCGCCATCCACATCGCCCATGTCAGCACAAAAGGTTCGGTACAGCTGATTCGGGAGGCGAAAGCCAGAGGAGTCAAGGTGACCTGCGAAACCGCTCCGCACTATATGATGATGACCGACCGGCTGCTGGAAAGCAGGGATGCAAACTTCCGCATGAACCCGCCGCTGCGCGAGGAAGAGGACTGCCAGGCGGTCATCGAAGGAATTTTTGATGGAACCATCGACGCCATCGTTACCGACCATGCTCCGCACGCCGCAGAAGAAAAGGAAGATTTTTTAAAGGCGCCAAACGGCATCGTCGGACTGGAAACCAGCTTTGCCGCTGCCTGCACCGTCCTGGTGCATCAGCAGGGCATGGGTCTGCTGGAGCTGGTGCGCCTGATGAGCACCAACCCTGCCAACCTGCTGCGCCTGCCGGGAGGAACCCTGCGGGAAGGCAGTCTTGCGGACATCGTGCTGTTTGACCCGAACCTGGAGTGGACGGTGGATGCACAGCAGCTGCACAGCAAGAGCCGCAACACCCCATTTGATAAAATGAAGTTGACCGGCAGGGTGGTCAAGACCATCCTGAGCGGTAAAGTGGTATATGAACTGTAAAATCAACTGCAAGAGAAGATAAGACGGAGGAAGCAAAAGATGAAAAGATTGATTGAGAAGATTGCACAGATGCAGAACCCAAGCGTAGTGGGACTGGATTCGCTGCTCGACTATATCCCGCAGCACATCAAGGACGAAAAGTTTGAGCAGTACGGCGACAGCTTTGATGCGGCAGCACAGGCAATCCTAGAGTACAACAAAGCCATCATCGACGCTATCTGCGACATCGTTCCGGCTATCAAGCCACAGGCAGCTTACTATGAGCTGTACAGCTGGCAGGGAATGTGGGCACTGTCCGAAACCGTTCGCTATGCACAGAGCAAGGGCATGATCGTCATCATGGACGGCAAGCGCAACGACATCGGTTCGACCATGCAGGCGTATGCCAAGGCGCATCTGGGCACCACCGCTCTGCGCGACCAGCAGCAGGCTGCCTTCGGTTCGGATATGCTGACCGTCAACGGCTATCTCGGCTCGGACGGTATCGAACCGCTGCTGCCAATCTGCGACGAGAAGGACAAGGGCATCTTTGTACTGGTGAAAACCTCCAATCCTTCCTCCGGCGAGCTTCAGGACCAGAAGATCGGTGACAAGACCATCTATGAGACGATGGGCGCTATGTGTGAAAGCTGGGGAGAAAAGACCGAGAATCATTACGGCTATTCCCGCGTCGGCGCAGTAGTAGGCGCGACCTATCCGCAGCAGCTGGAGGAGATGCGTCAGAAGATGCCGCACACCTTCTTCCTGGTGCCGGGCTACGGCGCACAGGGCGGCGGAGCCAAGGACGTAGCGGGCGCATTTGACAAAAACGGTCTGGGCGCTGTGGTCAACTCCTCCCGTGCCATCCTGACCGCATGGAAAAAAGCGGGCACCGACGGCAAGGATTTTGCACAGCAGGCAAGAGCGGCTGCCATCACCATGAGAGAGGACATCATGGGCGTGGTAGGAAAAATCAGCCTGTAAAATTTTTTTGCTGAACAAATAACTTTTCAATAGAAAACCAAGACAAAGGATATGGAGGTTTTAAGCGTATGGATATTTTTAACAACGCGCAGAAAGCGTGGCTGCTGCTTGAGGACGGAACGCTGTATGAGGGCTATGGACTGGGCTGTGCCGAGGACACCGTCGGCGAGCTGGTGTTCAACACCAGCGTGGTAGGCTATCAGGAAATTTTGACCGACCCGGCAAACGCCAACAATATCGTTGTGGAAACTTTCCCGCTGACCGGCAACTACGGCGTCAACCGCGAGCATGACCTGCACGACAGCATCACTGCAAAGGGTTGGGTAGTGCGTGAATGGTGCGCACAGCCATCCAACTTCCGCTGCGAGGGCAGGATCGACGAATATCTGGAGCAGAAAAAAATCAGTGCCATCTTTGATTTGGACACCCGCGCCATCACCAGAAAGCTGCGCGACGGCGGGGTGCAGAATGCGCTGATTACCAGAAAAGACCCGACAGGCAATATCGCCCAGCTGACCGAGCAGCTGAAAAACCATCAGAAACCCATGCCGGCATGGGTCGATTACAAGGAAACCTTCACCTTTGAAAAGCTGGATGCAAAATATAACATCACCATGGTAAACTATGGGATTCGTAAAGACGTCATCGCTGCTTTGATGGCAAGAGGCTGCCGCGTGACGGTCGTTCCGTCCTGCTGCACCGAAAAGCAGGTGCTGGACACCCAACCGGATGCAGTCGTTCTGTGCGGCGGCGCAGGTCTGGAGGAGCTGCGCACCAGCTACGACCAGCAGGAAAATGCAATCGACGCTGCACAGGAAACGGTTGCTGCCCTGATGAAGAGCGGCGTGCCGATGCTGGGCATCGACCTGGGACATCAGCTGATGGCACTGGCAATGGAGGGCAGTGTGGAGAAGATGCACTGCGGTCACCGCGGAGCAAACTGCCCGGTCACCGAGCTTGCCAGCGGCAGGACCTTTATCACCTCCCAGAACCACGGCTACATCGTCAAGGACGTTCCGGCGTGCGCTGTGGTCAGCCACCTCAATTCCAACGACAAGACCTGTGAAGGACTGGAATACCCGCAGATGAAAGCACTCTCGGTGCAGTTTATCCCGGAATCGGAAATCGGCATGAAAAACTTCGACGGAATCTATGAGAGATTTCTTTCGATGATTAAATAGTTTGTTGTGGGAACAGAAATTTTGGATTCGTTTTTAAGAAAGGTTGATAGCTATGCCGTTAAGACAGGATATTAAAAAAGTACTGGTCATCGGTTCCGGTCCGATCATCATCGGTCAGGCAGCCGAGTTTGACTACGCAGGCACCCAGGCGTGCCGCGCCCTCAAGGAGGAGGGTCTGGAGGTTGTTCTGATCAACTCCAACCCGGCTACCATCATGACCGATAAAGCGATGGCAGACCATGTATACATCGAGCCGCTGAACATCGACGTGGTCAAAAGGGTCATCGAGCTGGAAAAACCGGACAGCGTGCTGTCCACTTTGGGTGGTCAGACCGGTCTGACCTTCTCGATGCAGCTGGCAAAAGAAGGCTTTTTGGAAGAGCATAATGTAAAGCTGCTGGGCGCTAATCCGCTGACCATCGACAAGGCAGAGGACCGCCAGATGTTTAAAGACACCATGGAAAAGATTGGGGAGCCATGTATCCCGTCCAAGGTTGTCAACACCGTGGAGGATGGTCTTGCCTTCATCGAAAAGATTCAGTATCCGGTCATCATCCGTCCGGCGTTCACCATGGGCGGTACCGGCGGCGGTATCGCATACAATGAGGCAGAGTTCCGCGAGATTGCAGGCAACGGTCTGCGTCTGTCTCCAATTACCCAGATTCTGGTAGAGAAGTGCATCTCCGGCTGGAAAGAGATCGAATTTGAGGTTATCCGTGACTCTAAAGGAAACATCATCACCGTCTGCTCGATGGAAAACGTGGACCCGGTCGGCGTACACACCGGCGACTCGATCGTCGTTGCACCGGCAGTCACCCTTTCTCCGGCAGAATTTTCCATGCTGCGCAAGGCTGCTCTGAACATCGTGGAGGAGCTGGGTGTAGAAGGCGGCTGTAACTGTCAGTTTGCCCTGCATCCAACCTCGATGGACTACGCTGTAATCGAGGTAAACCCGCGTGTATCCCGTTCCTCGGCTCTGGCTTCCAAAGCGACCGGCTACCCGATTGCAAAGGTTGCTACCAAAATTGCCATCGGCTACACCCTGGATGAAATCATCAACGCCGTCACCGGCAACACCTACGCCTGCTTCGAGCCTTCGGTGGACTACCTGGTTGTCAAGTTCCCGAAATGGCCATTCGATAAATTCGTATACGCAAAACGCACCCTGGGCACCCAGATGATGGCAACCGGCGAGGTCATGTCCATCGGCACCTGCTTTGAAAGCGCCATGATGAAGGCGGTTCGCTCGGTAGAGCTGGGACTGGACAGCTTCAACCTGCCAAAATTTGCAGACAAGACCAAGGAAGAGCTGCTCGAGCTGCTGCACAACTGCGACGACGAGAGAATCTTCTGCGTCTATGAAGCGCTCAAAAAGGGCATCACACCGGAGGAGATCCATGCTATCACCATGATCGACTGCTGGTTCATCAACAAGCTGGACAACCTGAGAAAGACCGAAGCGGAGCTGGCAAGCTGCACCGAGCTCAGCGAGCAGCTGTACCTGCGTGCAAAGAAGTACGGCTATCTGGACAGCACCATCGAGCGTTTCTCCGGCAAGAAGGTAGAGCATCACAGAAAAGGCGTTTACAAGATGGTAGACACCTGTGCTGCGGAATATAAGGCACAGACCCCATACTTCTACTCGACCTACGACGAGGAGAACGAGGCAGAGGAATTCATCAACGAGCACAACTCGGAGAAGAAGAAAATTCTGGTATTCGGCTCCGGTCCAATCCGTATCGGTCAGGGTATCGAGTTTGACTACTGCTCGGTACACTGCGTATGGGCGCTGAAAAAGCTGGGCTACGAGGCTGCGATTGCCAACAACAACCCGGAAACCGTTTCCACCGACTTTGATACCGCTGACCGTCTGTACTTTGACCCACTGACCCCGGAGGACGTGGACAACGTGCTGGAAAGTGAAAAACCATGGGGCGTTGTCGTACAGTTCGGCGGACAGACCGCCATCAAGCTGACCAACTACCTCTCCAAGAAGGGTGTCCGCATCCTGGGCACCAGCGCAGATTCGATCGACGAGGCGGAGGACCGCGAGCGCTTTGACGAGCTGCTGGGCAGACTGGGTATCCCGCGTCCAAAGGGCGAAACCGTTCTGACCAAGGAAGAAGCTGTCACCGCTGCCAACAAGCTGGGCTTCCCGGTCCTGCTGCGTCCATCCTATGTACTGGGCGGACAGAACATGATCATTGCGCACAACACCGCAGAGGTGGAGGAGTACATGGACATCATCACCACCCACATGAAGGACAACCTGGTGCTGATTGATAAATATATGATGGGAAAAGAGGTCGAGGTAGACGCCATCTGCGACGGCGAGGACTACCTGATCCCGGGCATCATGGAGCACATCGAGCGCGCAGGTATCCACTCGGGCGACTCCATCTCGGTTTATCCGGCACAGACCCTGTCCCAGCGCTTAAAACGCACCATTATCGACTACACCGGTCGTCTGGCTCGTGCGCTCAAAGTTGTCGGTCTGGTCAATATCCAGTATGTCATCTACAACGATGAGGTCTATGTCATCGAGGTCAACCCACGTTCCTCCCGTACCATCCCATACATCAGCAAGGTCACCGGCGTGCCGATGGTAGAGATTGCTACCCGCATGATGTTCGGCGAAAAGCTGCGCGACCAGGGCTACGGCATCGGTCTGTACCCGGATGCAGAGTATGTGGCAGTCAAGGTTCCGGTATTCAGCTTTGAAAAGCTGCACGACGTAGATACCCTGCTCGGTCCAGAGATGAAGTCCACCGGCGAGGTTCTGGGTATTGCAAGAACCTTTGACGAAGCGCTGTACAAAGGTCTGCTGGCAGCAGGCTACAAGATGAAGCACGAAGGCGGCGTACTGGTCACCGTGCGCGACACCGACAAGCAGGAGGTCGTGCCGATTGTTGAAAAATACGAGAAGCTGGGCTTCAAGATTTATGCGACCGCAGGCACCGCGCTGACACTCAACCAGAACATGATTGCAGCCAACACCATCCGCAAGATTGAAGAAGAAGAGCCAAACATCATGACCCTGTTCGATGAGAACAAGATTGATTATATCATCACCACCTCCAAGAAGGGCAGAAAGCCGCAGCGCCACTCGGTACAGATGCGCCGTCGTGCAGTCGAGCGTTCGATTGTCACCATGACCGCGCTGGATACCGCAGACGCACTGGCAAACTCTTTGATGACCAACCGCTCGGTCAACGACATCGAGCTGGTGGACATCACAACCATCTAAGTAAAAACACCTGGAACAAACCCGCTGCTGATTTTTTCGGCGGCGGGTTTGCTTTTTCAAAAAAGTTTTATTTTTTTGAAGTATTTGACATAGATTTTCCGTTTTATCCGATGAAAATGTCTGCGGACAAAAAAGAAAAAAGCGGTTTCTTTTCTATTTATGTATGGGCTGTGGATAAAGTATGAACAGCAACAAATTAGCACAATGAAACGAAAATCGGTGCAAAAAAAATCGTTCTCTTTATGAATAGTAACAGAAAAGCAACTGTGTTATAGTTATTAAAAAAGGATATGAGATGCTTGACTTTTGCTCAAAAAGTTGGTATCATTGTATTAGGCAAGTAATACAATAGGAATCCAAAAGGAGTCTTGAGTATGACAAAGAAAAAGAAAATTCTCTCCATCACCTGCGGTGTGTTGGCTGTTGTAGTGGTCGGCAGCTACTTTGCACTCAACCGCAACAACGCAGTGCAGGCGATGGTGTCCACCGAAACCTTACAGCAGATGGATTTGCAGAACACCGTCAGCCTGAGCGGTGTGGTGGAAAGCCAGTCGGGTAGAAAGGTCTACTCCACCCTGAGCTATCTGGTGGAGCAGGTCAACGTGCAGGTCGGCGACGTGGTGCAGCAGGGGGACGTGCTGGCACAGCTGAAAACCGATGATTTGCAGATGGACATCGCCCAGCAGCAGGCGGCGGTGAACGCCAGCAAAAACCAGTCGGCGCACCAGATTGAGGTCAGCCGCAAGGCGTATGAAAATGCAAAGGAAAACTATGAAAACGGGCTGGACTCCGGCGCGCTTTCTGCCGAGCAGGGTGTGACCAGCGCAGAATATGGCATGGAGCAGGCACAGCAGCAGCTCAAAGCGGCAAAGGCGGCAGTGTATGATGCAAAGGAAAACTACCGTGTCACCCGCGACCAGCTGGAGGGCAATGTCACCGACGCCGAGGAGGCGCTGCGGGATGCTGAGGAGGCGCTGGGCGATGCACAGGCTGCCTATAACGATGCGGTAGCGGGACAGGAGTCTGCAAAGAAAGAAGCAGCAGCTTTGTTTGAGCAAAAAACAGCTGATTACAAAAAAGCAGCGGAAGAATGGGCGCATCTGGAAGGTACCTATCTGGCAGACATTGAAACAGAAAAGGTAAATGTGAAGGATGCAAAGGATGCGCTGGACAACAAATATCCGACTCCTCCAAAAGAAGGAGAGGATGGGTACGCAGACTATATCGCTTCAGACGAATTTAAAGCCTATCAAGAGAGCGAAGGAAAGCTTCGTACAGCGCGAGAAACTTATGTTCAGCAAAAATCGAACTTCCAAAACATCCAACAGGTCTATAATCAGGCGCAAACAGACTATCAAAACCAGTTGGCTTCCATCGCCTCTTCGGCAAGCGGTGCGATGAGCGGTGTAGCTTCGGCACAGAGCGGCGTGGCAGCAGCGGAAGCCCAGCTGGATGCGGCGCAGGATGCCCGCAACGGCGCAAGCATGGCACAGCTGGAGCAGGGTGTGGACAGCGCCAAAAGAGGTGTAGACAGCGCCCAGCTGCAAAAGGAGATTGCACAGAATCAGGTGAGCAACGCCAAGGACCAGCGCGAAGCCTCCAACAATGCCATCCAGCAGCAGATTGACAGCCTCAAGGACAGCCTGGTCGGCAGCCAGATTGCAGCACAGTCCACCCAGTCGCAGGAAATTGCCATCCAAAAGATGCAGAACACGCTGGAGGATGCCACCATCACCGCACCGGTATCCGGCGTTGTGACAGCCGTCTACGCCAAGGTGGGCGAGCCGGGCAACGGGCTGCTGTTTGTGGTGGAGGACACCCAGTCGCTGAAAATCAACACCAAAATCAAAGAGTACGATGTTGCCAACATCCGGGAAGGAATGTCGGTGGTCATCAAATCGGACGCAACCGGCGACCAGGAGATTTCCGGCACCGTCACCTACATCGCACCGGCTGCCGTTAAGACCGAAGCGGGCAACACCCAGACCGGCGGCAACGATTCCAACGTGGAATTTGAAGCAGAGGTGCAGGTCAACGACCCGAACTGCGGACTGCGCATCGGTATGAACACCCGTCTGACCGTGCTGCTGGAAGAAAAGCAGGATGTCTTTGGCGTACCGTATGATGCGGTGGTCGAAAAGGCGGACGGCTCCACTGTGGTCTATGCGGCGGTCGAGCAGCAGAACAGCGGCAAAAACAGCTCCTATGTAGTGACCGAGATTCCGGTGACTACCGGACTTGAGACCGACTTTTACATCGAAATTTCCGGCGGAGAAGTGACCCCGGGCATGGCAGTCATCAGCAATCCGCAGAGTGTGACCCCGGGCATGGAGGTCACCCCGGATTTTGTTGCCAACGGCACAACCCAGCCGACGGTAGGACTTTCTTAATCGGAGCGGGGTGGAACGACCAATGGCAAAAACAATCATTGACATGAAGGGCATCGTCAAAAAGTTTTATATCGGTCAGCCAAACGAGCTGACCATCCTCAAGGGAATTGATTTGACGGTGGAGGAAGGGGAGTTCCTCTCCATCGTCGGTCAGTCCGGTTCGGGCAAGTCCACCCTGATGAACATCATCGGTGCGCTGGACCGCCCGACCGAAGGGGAATATCTGCTGGATGACATCGCCATCGACCAGGCGGGCGACGGGCAGCTGTCAAGCATCCGCAACGAAAAGATTGGCTTTGTTTTCCAGACCTTCAATTTGATTCCCCGCACCTCCGCACTAAAAAATGTCGAGCTGCCGATGCTGTATGCCGGTATGCCGCGCTCCAAGCGGACCGCACGGGCAAAGCAGCTGCTGGGCATGGTGCAGATGGAAGAGCGAATGGACCATATGCCCAATGAGCTTTCGGGTGGACAGAAGCAGAGGGTGGCAATCGCGCGGGCGATGGCAAACGACCCTGCCATTATCCTTGCCGACGAGCCGACCGGCGCACTGGATTCCTCCACAGGTCGTCTGGTGATGGATTTGTTCCACAAGCTGCACCGGGAGCAGGGCAAGACCATCGTCCTGATTACCCACAACCAGGAGCTGGCGGAGGAAACACAGCGCATCGTCACCATCCGCGACGGACAGGTGGTGGATGTGCGCGCGGGCAGTCAGGTGCTGCCTGAGGAAAGCATCTACTGTCACGGCAGTTCTGCCGCGGCAGGTGAGGGAGGCAGCGTATGACACAGCTTTATGAAAATATCCTGCTTGCCATTTCCGGTCTGCGGGCAAACAAGATGCGCGCCCTGCTGACCATGCTGGGCATCATCATCGGCATCGGTTCGGTCATCGGCATCGTCATGGTGGGCGACTCGATGACCAACTCGATGACCTCCTCTTTGCAGGAGATGGGAGCCAACACCGTTCAAATCAGCTTGCAGCAGAGGGAATCGGAAAACGGCACCAGCTACTCGGTCTATATGGACGAGGAGGACTACATCAACGATGAGATGATCGAAGCCTTTTTGCAGGATTATGGGGATGTAGTGGAATCGGTCAGCCTGCAGGAAAGCATGGGAAGCGGCAGAGTGACCGAAGGACATCGCTATGCAAATGTTTCCATCAGCGGTGTCAACAGCGGGTATCAGAGCGCAAACCACCTGACCATGCTGGGCGGTCGCTTTATCGGAGATAAGGACAACAAAGGCGTCAAAAACGTAGCGGTGGTTTCCGACCGTCTGGTCAACAATATGTTCGGACAGGGACAAAATCCGCTGGGCAAGGAGATCAAGGTCAACTGCGGCAAGGAGCAGTACACCTTCACCATCATCGGTGTCTATCAATATGAGCAGAATGCGATGATGGCAATGATGGGAGCGGCAGCCTCCGATGCGGACATCACCACCGACCTGTTCATCCCGATCCAGACCGAGTGGAAGCTGACCGGTACCATCGAAGGTTATTACTACATCAATGTAATGACCAAACAGGGGACCGATTCCCGCGCGCTGGCACAGGATTTTCAGGATTATTTTAACCGCTTTTACACCCGCAACCAGGATTTTCAGATCATGGCAATCAGCTTGGATTCGGTCATCGACCAGTATGCTTCGATGATGGGAACGGTGCAGGTTGCGATTGCGGTCATCGCGGCGATTTCGCTGCTGGTCGGCGGCATCGGGGTTATGAACATCATGCTGGTATCGGTGACCGAGCGTACCCGAGAGATTGGCACCCGCAAGGCGCTGGGAGCCAAGAACAGTGCGATTCGGATGCAGTTTATCGTCGAGTCGGTCATTATCTGTTTGATTGGCGGTATCATCGGTATCATCTTCGGAATGCTGTTGGGCTATGCCGGCGCGTCTCTGCTGGGATTCCCTGCCCATCCGTCGGTGGATGCCATTCTGATTGCAGTCTGCTTCTCGATGGCAATCGGCGTCTTTTTTGGCTACTATCCTGCCAACAAGGCAGCCAAGCTGGACCCAATCGAAGCACTGCGCTATGAATAACCAAAGTAGGAGGAAGCCGGATGAGCGAACTTTCCGCAGCATTTGCACAGAAGAGCCGCATTGCCGAATGGACGTTAGGAATCTTCTGCTGTGTGATGGCTGTATATAATCTGTTTTTTTCTACACCGTACTATGTTTTCCTTTCGGTGCTGGGCTTGGCACTGGTCTTTGTGCCGCGGATTGCCGAATGGGTGCTGCACCTGCAAAAGGACTACCTTCTGCGCTTGATCAGCTATCTGTATCTCTTTCTGGTCTACGGGATTGGCATGATTTTTAACGGATATGACCGCATCCCTTTGTACGACAAGGTGATGCACACCCTGACCGGTGTGGTCTTCGGCTTGTGCGGGCTGATTGCCTTTTACTTCTTAAAACCGAAGCAGAACGGAAAAATCGTGGTCTGCAAGGAGGAGTTCTGGCAGGCAGCGGTCTTTTCCGCAGGGATAGCAGCCATCATTGCCATCGGCTGGGAAATCGTGGAATTTGTGCTTGACCTGATTTTGCACAACGACCCGCAGCACGTTCTGGATACCGGGGTGAATGATACCATGATGGACATGATTGTCTGCATGGTGGGTGCGCTGCTGTTTTGGCTGCCGATGCACAGCTACTATGCCAAAGGAAAGCGCGGGCTGCTGATGGGTATCTTCGAGAGCTTTTGTCATACCAACTCCGCTGAAGAAAAATAGAAAAAAGCTCGAAAAAGGATTGACAAAATCTGAAAAGATGATATAATGTAATGGTGCTCACAAGTGAGACACCAATGAGCAGACTTATCATCTTTGGAAAGATGGCTGAGCTGGTCTAAGGCGCACGACTGGAAATCGTGTGTGCCCTATAAAGGCACCGAGGGTTCGAATCCCTCTCTTTCCGCCATAACTGATACCCCTTTTGATACAATCGTATCGAGAGGGGTATCGTTATTTAACCGTGAAAAACGCTGTGATTACAAGAGTCTTGTAGTCACTGCGTTGCATTTTATGGTCAGCGTTGCCAAGATCAAGGTTTTTTTGCAGGAGTGGATTATCCAGAACCTCAAGATTTAGTGGTTATATATCGTTAAACAACCGTATTTCGTTAAACAGCCGATTTCTGAAAAAATGCCTCGGGTAAGCAGAAGTTTCTGCCGCCCGGGTTTTTCACATTTGTACGGTTATCTCATGCCCGGTTTTGAAGTGAAAAACCATGCGCTCATCTGTGTGTACCGTCACATGGTCAATGGTTGTATTCCAAAGGTCATCACGGAACCGAATCTCCAGAATATCCAATTCTCCGAGTGCGAACAGGCATCCTGCGATTTCATCCGCTGCAAGGGTCTGTTCCTGCCGTTTCTTCTGCAAGGTATCATATCTTGCCTGCAGCTTTTCGTAGCGTTCCACCAGAGAGTTGTATCTTGAAATGTAATCCACCTGGTCTGCGGCCTGCGCTGCGTTTTCGTCTACACATTTTCGGACAAGACCGGACACCACATCCATTTCCTCCGTCAGCTTTTTGCACTCTGCATCCATTGAGGTAAAATCCAGAAGTTCCTGCCGGATCAGTCTGCCATCTTCAATGAGCCTGTCTCTGTCAGCCAATAACTGGCTCAATGCAAATACAAAGTAATTTTTGATGTCATCCTCGTATAGATGCGGTGTATGGCATTTCTCATCACCCTTGAACTTGGCATTGCACTGCCAGATGGTACGGCGGTATTTGCTGTTGGAATGCCAAACCTTTGATCCGAAATAGGCTCCACAATCTCCACAGACCAGTTTGGCAGAGAACGGACTGTTACAATAGGTATTTTTGCCGCTGCTTTTGCGGCGGGCAAGTTCAAGTTGAACCTTTTCCCATTCTTCGGGATCGATAATGGCAGGATGGCTGTGTTCCACATAGTATTGCGGAACCTCACCCTCGTTCCGTTTCATTTTCTTTTGAAGAAAATCCACGGTGTATTTCTTCTGCAGCAATGCTGACCCCTTGTATTTCTCGTTTTGGAGAATGCTTTCAATGGTCTGACGCATCCATTTGGTTTTGCCGCCGGGTGTGGGAATACCTTGCTGCGTCAGTCGCTTGGCAATAGCGTTGGTGGATAGTCCCTCCAGAAACATCCGGTATATATCCCGCACTGTTTTGGCTTCCTCCGGTATAATTTCCGGCAGACCATCATCACCCTTGCGGTAACCAAGGAACTGTCCGTAAGGAAGGCTGACCTTACCGTCCGCAAATCGCTTCCGTTGACCCCAGGTCACATTTTCGGAAATAGATCGGCTCTCCTCCTGTGCAAGGCTGGACATGATCGTGATGAGCAGTTCTCCCTTTGAATCCAGTGTCCAGATGTTTTCCTTCTCGAAATAAACCTCAATCCCTTTTTCCTTGAGCTGCCGAACTGTGGTCAGGCTATCCACTGTATTTCGTGCAAAGCGGCTCACACTCTTGGTAACGATGAGGTCGATTTTTCCGGCAAGAGCATCGGCAATCATACGATTGAAACCCTTACGCTTTTTGGTGTTCAAAGCAGATATACCTTCGTCCGTATATACCTCAACAAAGTCCCAATCGGAGCGCCCCTGGATGTATTTTGTGTAATAATCCACTTGGGCCTCGTAACTGGTGATCTGCTCCTCGCTGTCCGTAGACACACGGGCATACGCAGCGACCCTGCGCTTTGCGATTTTGCCAACGGGCATCCGTGTCATTTTGTTGATGGTAGCAGGAATAACGGTTACATTTTTAGCGGTTCCCATCTGTGATTACCTTCCTTTCCAATGCACGCTGCCGTGCGGCTTCTTTCATCTCTGGTGTCCAGCTGTTTCGCCGGGAGCGTGGTTGCCATCGTTTAACGATTTCTTTTCCGTCATTGAAGCAGAATATCAGAGTGCAGTCTTTCTCCGCCTTGATTTCCGTTATTTTACCGACAAATGCATCTGGGTCAAATTCCTCTGTGCCTACGACCTCTGCTGCAATGCGATACAATTCTTCTTCCGGAATCTGCCTTGCAGGACAGGCGGATTTACCGATGGTCTGAAATGTTCCGCAATTCCATGCCTTTCTGCCGTGGTTGGAAATGCGCCTGTAGTTGGCTCCGCAGTTTCCGCAAATGATTTTTCCGGTGAAGGGGCCATGTTCACAGGGAGCATTGTCAGCTTTCTTTGCCCGGGACCGCCGGATAATCTCCTGCGCTGCGTTGAAGGTGTCTGCATCAATGATGGCATCGTGGGTGCCTTCCGCATAGTACTGTGGCAGAATACCGTCGTTGCGGATTTCCCGTTTCTCGATGTGATTGTTGACGTACTTTTTCTGCAGCAATGCGTTCCCGGTATATTTTTCGTTGGCGAGAATATCGGAAATACGGCTTGCAGTCCATTTGCCGCCGTATGTGCCGGGAATATCCCGGTTGTTCAGATCCCGTGCGATGGCACCAAAGCTGTCACCCGCAATTGCCCGGTCAAAAATCTCGCGGACAATAGGTGCGGTTTTTGGGTCAGGTTCTATGCCATCTCTGCTGATCTTATATCCGAACATATGGCGAAGGCACATCAGTTCGCCGTTTTCAAAACCTTTCCGTATGCGCCATTTCATATTTTCGCTGGCAGAAAGGCTTTCCTCCTGGGCATAGGATGCCAAAATGGTGAGCATCAGTTCTCCGTCAGAAGAAAGAGAGTGGATGTTTTGCTCTTCAAAGAAAACATCCACTCCCATATTTTTCAGTTCCCGAACAGTTTCCAACAGCGTGACGGTATTTCTCGCAAAGCGGGATATGGATTTGGTAATGACCATATCGATCTTGCCAGCCTTGCAGTCATTGAGCAGCCGCCGGAAGTTTTCACGGGTATCCTTTGTGCCGGTCACAGCCTCATCCGCATATACCCCTATATACTGCCACCCGCTGTGCTGTTGGATCAAATCAGCATAATAGCTGATCTGCGCCGACAGCGAATGGAGCATGGCATCCTTGCCGGAAGAAACTCTGGCATATGCGGCAACCCGTTTCAGCTGTGGCAGATCGGCTTTCGGGAAATGCCGGACTTCCACAATTCGTTCCATAAACATCATCCTCCTTTGTATCAATTTGGGTCATCACATATTCGCTCTTTCAGGCAGATATATCAAGCGGTTTCCGCAAATATACTGCCCGAAGATAACCCATACTTTTTGTTCAGGATTGTGCATATTTTTCGATAAGTACCGTCAGATATTTTGCCTTCTTCGGCCATGTTTCGGTACAGGGCCAGAGAAGTTCGGTAGAACATCAGATTGGCCGGCGCATACTTATCCCGGCTCTCGGGAAGCAATGTAACAGGCCCGGCAGCAGTATTTTCGGTTTTTGTTGCCATAGCTTTCAAACTCCTTTCCACAGTGATGGCACACAAGGGTATAATAGGCTTTTCTGTTGACATCTGCCTGATGACTGTTCCACCAGACCATCCGGCAGGCATCCGAGCAGAACTTTTTCTCCCGTCTGTTCTTCTGTTGCACAACAGGCAAACCGCACTGAAGGCATAATTTTGTGTTGGGGATATTGGGATTGCGATGAATATAGGAACGTACAGTGCCGGCGGGAATGCCGAGTGTAGCGGCAATGACAGAGGGAGTGTGTCCCTCCAGCCGCATATTGTTGATCGAGATTTGGTCCTGCAGTCTCATGGTATAAACACTCCTTCCGTATGACCGCATAATGTCAGGAGAGCAACTTCCATTCAAAGAAGCTGCTCTCCTGTTGCCTTATTCTTCGTCGGGTTCTGCAGGTGTGCCGCTGACCTTCAGCGTTTTAACAGCTTCGGGCAGTACCAGCTTGGCGTCGATGCGCTCGGACATGATAAAGGCTACCTGTCCACGGTCGGCAAAACGCTCTGTCAAACGCTTCAGTACACGCTTACCGCGCTCACCGATCCAGAAATAACTGAAATCGCCCAGCATAACCGGGATGCCGCCGGGGACAACCTTGTCCAAACTCCTGCACACATAGATTTTATGACCGAGCAGGGTGTTGGGATCAGGTTTCTGCAGTGCATTCTCCCAAAGGGGTCTGCCGTTATGGTGGGTGATTTTTCTGAGGACACGATAGGCATCATCGGACATCACCCAAACCGCCTTCTCACGATAAGGACGGTCGAGGGAGTACTGCAGATTGACCATATCGTCCATATTGATACTGCCTTCCGTTGCGGAGACCGCACCCACTTCGGCCTGGTAAATGATACCCTGCGGTTTGTGCTTGCCGGTGCCGCGAATAAAGGCATCTTCTTCTGCGGCACCGATCTGTTCGGCAAACACGGTCTTGATGTATTCTTCCAGATCCACGCCATCGTCCTCCAGCATCTCATCGGATGCCAGAATGGATGCGGCCAGCTTGTGAGCATCAATAACCACTTTGCTGAATTCTGCCTCGCCAAAGGAGTACGGCTGGCCTTCTACGACCCAGGCAGCACCCTTGATTCCATGAGCCACGGGAATGTGAAACTTCTGTGTGGTCGGAATGGTGGTGCCCAGTTTGCGGAGGACATTCTCTTCCTCCAGAGCCTGTACCAGCCGATCGTCATAGGTGTCAGGGACAAGATATCCACCGGCGCCATCGCTGCCGACCTTCAGTTCATTGCGAGGCATACCGGTGTGCATGGTTTCCCAAAATGCACGGTTATACACGGCAGCTTGCTTCTTTGCTTCGGCATCTGGTTCGACTTTTTGACCGTGAATTTCCGCATACATGGCATCCAGCCTCTGCTTGAGTTCCTTGTAACTTCTTGTGTTGCTCATAGTAAAAACCTCCAAAATCAATATTGTTTTCTGATGCCCATCCGGGCGGTGAGCAAGCGTTCCATTACATCGTCCTGGGGAGAACGTTCACCCAAATCCACGGTGCAGTTCTCCTTGACAATCTGAAAGATTTGATACCAAGCCGCATTGGCCTGTTTCATATATTCGCGTCCCATAGTGACATAGGGGGAAGACATAACCGTGCCGGTCGGCTTCTTGGCCAAAAATCCAAACTCGCTCACAGCTTCCTCGCACTGAATCCAGCGTGCCACGCTCATGGCATACTGTTTGATCTGCTGGGTGGTGACCAGGTGATCGCATTTCCGTTCACGCAGCCATTCCCAGGTTTCTTTGTAAATATTCTCGGCACAGGTAACGGATCCGTCCTTCTGCTTTGCCTTCAGATAATCCTTCACGGGCGGCATCTCGTTTCCGTTGAGATTTACAGCTTCATCGCCGAATTCCACAACGGTGAGCGGTCTGCCGCCGGGATTCCCGGATGCAATTTTCTCCGAGATCGCTTTGGGTTTTCTGCCCGCTCCGGGACGGGCACCGCCGCGATTCGTTCCGTCTTTTGACATATATTTCACTCCTCATGGATTTGATTTCAGGTTTTTTGCGTTTGAATTTGCCGTTTTTTTGCGTGACGCCCCCGCCCGTTGTCCGCCCTTATAGGCGTAGAGATTTAGCCCCCCCTACCCCCGGCAGTGGGGCCACAAGCTCACTCTTCCTCTCCGCGCATATCCAACTCATAACCACACGAAGGACACTCCTGCCAAAGCACAGGTGTGTGTTCGTTGTCGTAGTAGGGTTCCATCTTGTGATTGCAGAAAGGACATTCTTTCCTCGCCACTACCAAACAGCGTTCACAAATCCGCTGGTTGCCGTCGGCATCCACATCGATGAGTTCAATGCCATCGCTGGCACCGGGACCACCATCCACCACTGCCCAGAAAAAAGTATGACCGTCGTCCTGTTTGTCAAAACAGGCCTCTCTGAAATCGTCCTTTCTGGTAGCGAGAACGGCATAATCACTGGTAATATGCTCTACTTGCTTGATCTTCATCATTCGCACCTCCTTCCGTATGCAATATTTTTGTCCTTTTTGTCACGCTGTCCGTAGGTGCGGACATCTGTGGGGGCATCAGAGTATATAGACAGCAGTAATTTAACGATATATATTTCTATATATTTATCTGCCTTAACTCCAATGGGACGCGTGACAAAAAGGACAGAACTCTTTTTACATTTGATTTTCATAGAGCCACGGATTGACTTGATATATTTGACTTACAGGTCTGCCTTTGCCGGGAATACTGTCGGGGGCCTTTGGGGCAATGTATCCGTATTCCGTCAAATGGTTCAGGACAGGCTGTATTTCCTCTGCTGTTTTGAAACTGCGGCACATCCGCATAATGTCCCGGCGGGAGAATTCCGTAACACCGCTTTTCACAATGGCATCCAGGATGTACCTACAGTGCTTCACCATGGCATCTGCGCCCATCAAAGAAAAGGCAGCACGGGAATGCTCCGTAAAATATCTGCCGATTGCTATGGCGTTTGCCATTGTCTCTCCGCTTACGATCAAGGGGTCGGGGACATCCAGAAAATCAATCGGTCGCAAAACTGAGGCTCTGCACAGAACACCTGCGATACGCAAAACCGCGCCCACAAGTTTTCCTGCCCAATCGGAGATATCTGCGTAGTCCGTTTTCAGTTTGGTTTCCACTTTGCAAGCGAAGTCTTCCAACAAACTGTCCGCATCCGGAGAGAGAAGGATTTCTTCCGGCACACCTTGCTTTTCTTCTGCCAGGAGATTACGGATCAGGGCATCGTATTTTTCTGAAGTTTCCGCACGAATCGGGTCTGTGCGGTATTTTCGTTCGCCGACAATCGACTTGGGCATACAGTACATAAACCGTGCCGTAAGCCCTCTGCCGCGAAAAGTGCCGTTCTGCATCATGCCGGACAGCACATTGGGCTGCACAGTCAGCAGAACAGTCAGCGCGGGATTCATAATGCTTTCGCTGTTTCTGCCGATTCGATCCACACGGATACTGTCACCGGAGTGACCTTTCAGCATAACGTCGATGTTCACATTTTTGCTGTAAATACCGGAGAGCATATCAAAGATGCCGCCCTCCGCAGAAACAATGGCAGCAGTGCCGCCGTTATCAGCAAGCACAGAGGTCAGTTTCTCTGTAGTAACATCGTCCACATAGAGGCGCATTGGTGTCCGCTCACGGTAATCTGCGATCTGTTGCGCTAAACGCTCAAGTTCGCCGGGATCGGCTTTTCCTTTTGAGACTTGGTCTTCCAAAGTGCGTTGCCTGCGTTCAAGAACCCGTTTGTTCATCTTACTTGCCTCCAATGCCGCCGCATTTTGCTTGTTATACTCGGCTTCAAAGGCGTTCACCGGGCGAGTCATTAGATTAATGATTGCAGATTTTCGTTCCGAAGGTTCGGCTACGATTACCACAAATAAGTTCAGTGGCTCCGTCCAGTCTGCTTTGCCCCGCACACGGAATTTGCCCTGCTGGCACAGTGCAAGAATGGCAAGTGCGGCAGAAGCGCTCATATCCACTGCCGTCTGTGTACTTTCGGCAACAGCAAGAACATATTCCCGGATAACCGGTGGCAGACACTCTGTCGGGAACTTCGGCAGCACAGGCTCAGCAAACGGGATCGGTGTTTCCCACTGAACAGGTGCGTTGTACTCCTCCGGAGAAACATAATCCGGCTTTTTTACTATCTTCTTGTGATAAAACCCCTGGGCACTGCGCCATATTTGTTCCAGCTCACTGTCATCCAAAGGGGGTGAGCATTTCCGGGACAGTTTCTGAAAGAGCGCCCAGGCATCATCGGTATCATCGTGTCTTTTCAAAATCTTTCCGGCAGCGTGGGACATTGTATTATTGCGGCTGCCTTCTGGAATGGTTTCTCCAAGTTCCGCAAAAGCCTGCTCGTCTTCCAACTCCGCAAGAAACTCCGTCAGCGTTCTTGTGCCCGGAAAGATATACACTTCGGTATCCTGATTTCCGAAAAAGAATCGCCCTGCATCCAGAGCATTGCTGTCAAAGAACGGAAAATGCTGTTGCAGCCGCGTCAGAAAAGCAGAATATTCGTCCGGGGACCGAATTGGGTCAATACCGAAATGTGTGTGAAATCTCGGTCTCGGAGAGTGGGAGCCTTTTTGCTTCATATGGTTTCTGCTTGTATTGACAACACACGGAACGTCGGGAAACAACTTCGGCATATCCTCCGGGTAAATCCAATCTTTTGGATTGTCCGAGTGCTCATTATCTGTATCTGTTGATGCGACCGGTGATTCTTCAAAGTTTTCATTGCAGCGGTAGTTGTTTTTGAACCGGATGAGGGTGTGGTCGTGGCTGAACAGTACTTTCAGTTCCTCCGGGTCATCCGATGTCCTTGCATACGGAAATCTGCAGTTTTGGGAATTGCCCACCTGGCTTGATTGGTATACCGTAAGGGACATTCCTTTTTCCTTCACATCATCCACTATTTCACCTCCTTCACCGTGGATGTTGCAGGAGTCAGCTTTTTGCGGACTGATCTGCCAACCACTGTTTATAGGCATCGATTGGGATAAGAATCCTTGTGCCGATGCGGAGCGCAGGAAAACCGGGCTGCTTGACAAGTTCGTATGCCTTGGGAAGACTGATCCCCAGCTTGATGGACAATTCCTGTACGCTCATCGTTGACTTCTCCATAATTTCACCTCCTTCAAAATGGGCGTAAAAATACCACCAACCTGTATGGCTGATGGTAAATTACTTGAGCGCGATCGTTGCTTTGCCCTGAGTTCTGATCTGTAAAACTGCATTGTATGCGGTGAGATCCTTAATTCCGCACCCATTGCGCTTGTCCAGTATTTCCTCCTTGGATTTCAGTTTTTTATTTTCACGCTGCCTTTTTCTGTTCTTCACCAGCATCACCTCCTTCTTTCAAAAGGATATAGTTTACCCATGCAACGGATGGAAACACCCTTGTGAGAGTGACATTAGCCGCCGAGTAACGATGTGCGTCGCACTTTCGTTATCCTAATTGTATCACTAAAGTCACTACTTGTCAACACCTTCTGATACAATAAATTACGATTACAGCAAACCGAATAAAATTAAGTGCCGATTGTGTCTTGACAAATAACGATTTCGGTGTTACCCTATATGCGAGGTGATAACTATGACAATGGGCGAAAGAATCAAGCAATTGAGAAAAGAGAACGGATTAACGCAAACCGGGCTGGCTGAAGCTCTCGGAGTTACAAAGGGAACAGTATCTACTTGGGAAACAAATAGCCGGACTCCCGGATTTGAAACGCTGAATATGATGAGCGATATGTTCCACAGAAGCCTGGACTATATTATGGGGCGTTCTGATGATGCAACGCCCGCCGCAATGTCTGATGCTGATATGGAGGCACTGGCACTTTCTGATGTAGAAGAAGACCTGACGGAATATGCACTTAAATATGCGCGTCTCGACCAGTTCGGCCGGGACGCAGTAGAGGCCATTATTCGTGCGGAATATAACAGATGCAGACTTCAGAACACGCTTCAGCCGCAGTCTGCGTATCTCGGAAGTATTTCCGTCCGCAGAGGTAATACGGAAGAATAAAATATAAGCAGAAACAATGAATACAGGAGTGCCGCAAAACGGTGCCCCTGCATTTCTGATTGTTGCGTAAACTTGTAGATTGATGAATGACTATATTCGCACACAGTTATTGTACTTATGTGTGCGAAATTTCAGTGGCTGCGATTTACCGAATTTCCGCACACAAGAAATTGAAGCGGAAAAAACATCATTGACATTTTTGTATATGTGAGTATAATTATATTTTAGAGAATTGCACCTTGTGCGAAGTCTGTGCGGAAGGTTGGTGAAAGCATGACCCACAGAGAAATAATACAAAAAATGGCCGAAACAAAAGGTGGCGTGTTCAGAACTTCGGATCTGAACGCGCTTGGATATAACACATATGCCATTCGCAAACTGGTCAATGAGCAAATTGTCGAGCGGGTGAAATCCGGCTATTACCGGCTGTGCGAAGAATCCGAGACCCTGTCGGAAGCGGCACAGGTGGCGCAGCTGTTCCCGGATGGTGTGGTGTGTATGTATTCGGCATTGTTTTATTACAGATATTCTGATCGGACACCGCTGGAATGGAATATTGCCGTGGATCGTGATACCTCCAAGTCCCGGTTTAAACTGGATTATCCCTTTGTACAGCCTTATTACATGAAAAAAGAGTTTCTTTCCTTCGGTGTAACCACTGCAGATTATGGTGACTGCACGATGCAGATATTTGACCGGGATCGGCTGATCTGCGAATGCATTTTTTACGAAAACAAAATGGACCGGGAGACCTATAACAAGGCCATTCAGGGATATGTTACCGATACAAAAAAGAACGTCCCCAAACTGCTGGAATACGCAGAAAAGAGACGGATTCTAAAAAAAGTAAAAGACAGGATTGGAGTGTGGCTTTGATGGATATGGGCGCATCGGTCATTGCAAGACTGAAGAACAAAGCAAAAGAAACCGGAAAACCCTTTCAGCTGCATCTGCAGCTGTTCTGCCAGGAAGAATTTCTGCGGCGGCTGGCAGCATCCCGCTACGCAGAAAATCTTGTTCTGAAGGGTGGTCTGTTCATCTACACGCTGACCAATTTTGAAAGCCGGGCCACTGTGGATATCGATTTTCTGCTGCGGCAGCTCCCCGGAACCATCGAGGATATTAAACGCATGGTGGATGAAATCATCGCTGTGGACAGCGGTAATGATTTTATTACATTTTCTTCCCGGGGATTTGAAATGATTTCTCCGCAGCGGAAATACAAGG
>Reeses_p2__coassemble_1583_pt1 | contig 16910 bp, 16 predicted proteins | sample Reeses_p2__metabat2_low_PE_034 | metagenome-assembled genome bin Reeses_p2
GGCTTTGCTGGCATAGCAGACCATCCCTCTGCCGCCGTAGAAGCGGTCGATCGAGTTGCGGTAGCTTCTGCACGCCGCACGAATTCCCTCTTCGTCCATCACATACAGCGGGGTTCCGTATTGCCCTGCCAGCGCAACGGTATCACAACCGCCGATAGTCAGATGACCCTGTCGGTCGACGCTCAAGCACTCCGATTGTTTCATATACACAGCTTCCTTTCCCTGTTGAAAGTTCCTCTATTCTTTACACACCTTTATCTGCACTCGTACAGCAGCGTACCCGTTTCATCCCCCTGTGCGGGATGCTTGTCAAACCGGTCGTACACCGTCCAGCTGCGAAAACCTGCCTCTGCCAGCAATGCGTCCAGCTCTCCCAAGCGGTAGAGCCTGGTCTGAAAATCCATCGGCTCGCTGTGGAGCAGCTGCTGTCCCTGCCACAGCTCATAGACGCTGGGGTAGTACTGCACCTGTGCAGCAGCATCATACCGCGCACCCATGCGCATCCGCAGCAGCTTTCCGTCCTCCAGCGGCTGGTCGACCGTCTGGCTCAATTCCCCGTCGCCCGGTTCGACGCTGCTGACGGTATCCACTGCAAAAACGAATACACCCTGTTCGCTCAACAGGCGCTTTGCGTTTTTCAGCACCCGTTTTGCCAGCTCCTTATCGGTAAAAAGCGAGAAGGAGTTGCAGGTGATAAAAATATAATCATATCGTTTTTCGGTCTGGTATGCATCCGCGCTGCAACAGTGCAGAGCAGGCTTTGCCTCGGGCAGCTTCTGTTCCAACTGTTCGAGCATCTGTGCAGACAGGTCCACTCCGTCTATCGACAGTCCCTTCTTCCAAAACGGAATCAGGAACCGTCCGCTGCCGCACAGCAGCTCCAGCATCTGCTCACCGGGCTTTGCGTAGGAAAGATAAAACGCCAGTTCCTGCGGGTCGGCAGTCGGATGCAGCTGCTCATACATCATGGTACAAAGTTTTCCGTAATCGTTTATCTGCATGGCTCCTCCCGTGCCTGTTCGGCATCGTCCTGCGCAATCTCGTCGATGATGGCACGCAGCTGCTCGACGCCGTCCCCTTTGACCGCAGAAAACGGAATCATGTGGATTTGGTCAGCAAAGGGGATTTCCTGCATCAGCGCTGCCATCCGCTCCTCCTGCTGTTTTTTGGAGAGCTTGTCCTTTTTGGTCAGGACAATCACAAAAGGAAACTCGTTCTGAATCAGGAAATCCACCATCATCAAATCGTCCTTGGTCGGCGGATGGCGCATATCAATCAGCTGAAAGACCAGCTCGATGCGGCGGTCGCTGTTGAAGTAGGTTTCAATCAAATCCGACCAGCGCTGTTTTTCTGCCTGTGCCACCTTGGCATAGCCGTATCCGGGCAGGTCTGCAAAGCGGACATTTTCCAGCCTGAAAAAGTTGATGGTCGCTGTTTTGCCCGGCACCGCACTGACCCTTGCCAGATTGCGGCGATTGAAAATCTTGTTGATGAGGCTGGATTTTCCCACGTTGGAGCGCCCTGCAAAGGCAATCTCCACCAAGTCCGATTGGGTCAGCTGGCTGGCTTTACCAAAGGAGGTTTCAAAGACAACATTGTTGTAGTTCATGCGTTTGCCGCTCCCTTCTTCTGTTTAGGCGTTCATCTGCGGAGATTTGCGGCTGTGCTTGTGGACAACCTTCTCTGCTACATCCAGGCACTCCGGTGCCTCCTGCTGCTCCTGCGACGGGCACAGCGGCAGCGGCAGCAGCGCTGTATCCAGTACTGTCCCGATTTCTTTCGCAGTCACAAACTTTACGTTTTCCTTGACCATCGGGTCCACCTCATACAGGTCCGGTTCATTGGCCTGCGGAATGATTACCGTTTTCATCCCGTTGCGGTAGGCAGCCATCGTCTTTTCTTTCAGTCCGCCGATTGGCAGCACTCTGCCGCGCAGGGTGATTTCACCGGTCATGGCAACATCATGGCGCACCGGCATCCCGCTGAGTGCGGACACCAGCGCAGTGGTAATGGTCACACCTGCCGACGGTCCGTCCTTTGGAACGGCGCCTTCCGGGAAGTGGATGTGGATGTCCTTCTCCTTATAGAAATTCTTGTCGATGCCATAGCGGTCGCACAAGCCGCGGACACAGGTGATGGCAGCGCGGGCAGATTCCTTCATCACATCTCCCAGCGAGCCGGTCAGCTCCAGCTTGCCGGTTCCTTCCACCACAGCGACTTCCGCCTGCAAAATCTCTCCGCCGACCGAGGTCCACGCCAATCCGTTGACCACACCGACCAGATTTTCTTTTTCCATGTCGTCGTCCTTATATTTTTGCGGACCCAACAAGCTTTCCAGCATCTTTTCGCTGATGTAGCAGTTCTTCTTTTCGCCTGCCACAATCATTTTTGCACTCTTGCGGCACAGGGAAGCGATTTCGCGCTCCAGATTGCGCACGCCCGCTTCACGGACATAATGGTCGATGATGGAATAAAGGGTGTCGTCATAAAACCGGCAGTTTCTGCCGCTGAGTCCATGGCGTTTGACCTGCTTGGGAACCAGATAGCGTTTGGCAATCTGGAATTTTTCCTCGCGGGTATAGCTGGAAAGCTCGATGATTTCCATACGGTCGTACAAAGGCGCCGGGATACCGGACGGGTCGTTTGCCGTTGCAAAGAAGAGCACATTGCTCAAATCCATCGGGATTTCCAGATAATGGTCGCGGAACGCAAAGTTCTGCTCAGAGTCCAGCACCTCCAGCAGCGCCGAGGAAGGGTCGCCCTTGTAATCGCTGCCCAGCTTGTCGATTTCATCCAGCAGCATCAGCGGGTTCATGCTGCCCGCCTGCTTGATGGCAGAAACAATCCTGCCGGGCATCGCGCCGATATAGGTCTTGCGGTGACCGCGGATTTCTGCCTCGTCGCGCACGCCACCCAGACTCATGCGGACATAGTTTCGTCCCATTGCAGCGGCGATGGATTTTGCAATCGAGGTCTTGCCCACACCGGGAGGACCCACCAGACAGATGATCTGTCCTTTGATGTTTGGTTCCAGCTTGCGCACTGCCAAAATCTCCAGGATTCTTTCTTTCACCTTCTGCAAGCCGTAGTGGTCGGCATCCAGTTGCTCCTGTGCCTGGTGGATGTCCAGCCGCTCCTGGGTCATGTGGTTCCACGGCAGAGAGAAGACTGTATCCAGATAGTTTCTGGACACCATTGCCTCCTGGCTGTTGTACATCATCTTGGAAAGCTTGTTGATTTCCTCAGTCAGCTTCTTTTCAGTTTCTTCGTCGGGAGCCATCTCCTTGAGTTTCTGACGGTACTGCTCGATTTCCTGGTCGCTGTCCTCGTCCTCGCCCAGCTCGGCGTGGATGGCTTTGAGCTGTTCCCGCAGGTAGTATTCCTTCTGGTTGCGGTCCACCTGCTCCTTCACCCGCTCGGCAATGCTGCGCTCGATGGACAAAATCTCATTCTCCCGACGCAGCAGCGAGGAGAGAATTTCCATGCGCTTGCGGATGCTAGATTCCTCCAGAATCATCTGCTTGTCCTCGATGGAAAAACCCAGATTCTGTGCCAGATATTCGCTGATGTACACCGGGTCCTCCGAACCGATGATGTTCACCACCAGCTCCTTGGGCATCTTGGGCGCATAGTAGCAGTATTCTTCGAACAAATCCTTGACCACCCGCATATAAGCGTCGATAGTCACCTGCTTGCCCTGCTCGACCGGCAGCATCGGAAGTTCTTCGCACATCACCTCATAAAACGGTGCGTCCTTGACCAGCTCGCACATCCTTGCGCGGTACTGTCCTTCCACGACCACCCGCATCACTTCGCTTTGCGCCTTGAGAATCTGTTTGACCTTTGCTACCACACCAACGGTGTAGAGGTCATCCTTGCCCGGGTTTTCCACCCTTGTATTCTTCTGGGTCACCAGAAAGATTTTCTGGTTGCCCTGCATTGCCTGATTGAGTGCCAGGATCGACTTTTTGCGCGCCACATCAAAATGCAGCACCATCTTCGGGAACATCACCAGCCCACGCATTGCGATGGCTGGCAGGCGCAGTGTCTGCACCTGGTTTATCTGAATCTGCTCTTGGGTCATTCTAATCACCTTTCCTTCCCTGGGAAATCCTTCCTGTCGGATGCTCCTATCTATTGAACACCGCTCCGCAGCTGTGCGCCGTGGAGTCGGATTTTTTCCTTAGTCATTTTATTATATAGCAAAGGAACGTCTGTGTAAAGCAGCAGACGTTCCTTTAGCGGTACAAAATGCTTCCCTTGCTTTGCGCTCAAAAGCGTTAAGCAAAAGTTTTTTTGTTCTTACGGGATTTTGCCTGGTCCTGTGCCACCGGTATCATCATGCGCACCGGCACTTTGAGCGGGTCGCGCTCGAACACAAAGGATTTTTTATCCTCGATGCCTTCTTTGGTCACCACGATACGGGTGATGGTTGGGTCGGACGGCGTATCGAACATCAAGCCGTCGAGTACCTCTTCCATGATGGCACGCAGTCCGCGTGCGCCGGTCTTTCGTTCAATCGCGCGCTCTGCGATGGTTTCCAGCGCCTGCGGCTCAAATTCCAGCTGCATTCCCTCCAGCTCAAACAGCTTTTTGTACTGTTTGACCAGCGAGTTCTTCGGCTCGGTCAGGATGCGCACCAGGCTCTCCTTGTCCAGTCCGGTCAGGGTTGCAATAATCGGCAGACGACCCACCAGCTCCGGGATCAGTCCGAACTTGACCAAATCCTGCGGGGTGATCTGTCCGAGCAGAACATCCTGCTCCAGCAGGGTCTTATCCTTAATCTGTGCGCCAAAGCCCAGAGAGGACTGTGCAACGCGGTTTTCGATGGCTTTCTGGATGCCGTCAAATGCACCGCCGCAGATGAAGAGGATTTTGGAGGTGTCGATCTGCAAAAATTCCTGGTTCGGATGTTTTCTTCCGCCGTTCGGCGGTACGTTTGCCACGGTACCTTCGATAATCTTGAGCAGCGCCTGCTGAACGCCCTCGCCGCTGACGTCGCGGGTGATGGAGGTGTTCTCGGATTTTCTGCCGATTTTATCGATCTCATCAATGTAGATAATGCCGGTCTGGGCACGCTCGATGTCCCAGTCTGCCGCCTGAATCAGGCGCAGCAGGATATTTTCCACGTCCTCACCCACATAACCGGCTTCGGTCAGGGTGGTCGCATCCGCAATGGCAAACGGAACGTTCATCGTTTTTGCCAGCGTCTGTGCCAACATGGTTTTACCGACACCGGTCGGACCTACCAGCAGCACATTGCTCTTGGTCAGTTCGACGTTGCCATCATCATCTTTAAGGAATATTCTTTTGTAATGGTTATAAATCGCCACGCACAGTGCGCGCTTTGCCCGGTCCTGTCCAATGACATATTCGTCGAGCACCCGCTTGATGTCCTGCGGCTTTGGCATCGGGATGGTATCGGACGCCGTTTCCCGTTTTGCCCGCGGTTCGCTTGCGCGCTGCGAATCTCCGTTGAGGACCTCCTGGCACAGCTCGATGCACTCGTTACAGATACATACGCCCGGACCGGCAATCATACGCTCTACCTCGTCCTGATATTTTCCGCAGAACGAGCATCTTAACATTTTATCATCATTCCTTGGCATTGCCGCAACACCGATCCTTACCGTTTATCAATGATTCTGTCCACCAGACCGTACTCCAGTGCCTGCTGTGCAGTCATAAAGTTGTCGCGCTCGGTATCGCGCTCGATGACCTCCAGCGGCTGTCCGGTCGCTTCAGACAGCATTTTGTTCAGCTTTTTCTTGACATCCAGAATCCACTCGGTATGGATGCGCATATCGGTCGCCTGGCCCTGCGCACCGCCGGATGGCTGATGGATCATGATGGTGGAGTTTGGCAGCGCAAGACGTTTGCCCTTGGTTCCTGCCGACAGCAGGAAGGCGCCCATCGAAGCTGCCATGCCCATGCAGATAGTGGAAACATCGCATTTGATGTATTTCATGGTATCATAGATTGCAAGACCGGCCGTTACCGAGCCGCCTGGGCTGTTGATGTAAAGGCTGATGTCCTTGTCGCTGTCCTGACCCTCCAGATACAGCAGCTGCGCTACCACCAGGCTTGCGGTCGCGTCATTTACCTCATCACACAGCATGATGATCCTGTCATTGAGCAGTCGGGAAAAAATATCGTAGGAGCGCTCTCCACGATTGGTCTGCTCGACTACATATGGTACTAAAGCCATTGACAAAACCTCCCTTTTTTCTTTAAACACATTCTTCCGCCGAACCGTGCGCAGAAAGTATCCCTATCCGGGCATCGCTCTATTTCCATTCGGCGGTATTTCAAAAAAGCATCTGCCAGAAATATCCTTGCCGTCTGTCCTGTCTTTTAAACGCGGCTGCGGCAAAAAATGAAAGGAAAGCCTTTTCTGGCTGGTCAATACGAAAAAATGCGACCGGCTGGTGCCAGCCGGCCGCAAACGGCTATTTCATCGTTTCTAATTATACAGGGAACCATCAGACAGGTGTTGTATATTTTGTGAACGATTTTTTAAAAGCTTGCCTGTTTTGGAGGATTATTCCTCGTCTGCTTCTTCAGCTGCTTCGCCTTCTGCTTTCTTCTTGGACTTAGCAGCGGTCTTTTTTACCTTTTTCTCGGTAACTTCAGCAGATTCTTTTACCAGGTCGATTGCCTTGTTTACAGTAACGTCTTTAGCAATCTCTGCTGCCGGCAGGATGCCTTTTACCTTTTCTACGTCGATGCCGTAGTTCTGTGCAATCTTCTCGTACTCAGCCTGGATGTCCTCTTCGGAAGCGGTCAGTTGCTCAACCTCAGCAATCTTCTCCAGAGCCAGTCTGATCTTGACCTGTCTTTCAGCAGATTCCTGGAAGGTAGCACGGAAGGTCTTCATGTCAGAACCGGTGTAGTGCAGGTACAGGTCGAGGTTCATGCCTTGGGACTGCAGACGGTAGCTGAAATCGTTGACCATCTCGTTGATCTTGTTTTCGTACATGCACTGTGGAATTTCGCCTTCCATGTTTTCGATTACAGTGCTGATCAGACTGTTTTCCATGTCAACCTGTGCTTTTTTGTCAGCTTCCTGCTGCAGTTTTTCCTTAACATCCTTTTTCAGGTCTGCCAGGGTGTCGAATTCGCTGACGTCTTTTACAAACTCATCGTCCAGAGCCGGCAGCTCCTTCTCCTGAACAGCGTTTACCTTTACTTTAAAGATAACTGCCTGACCTTTGAGGTCCTCTGCATGGTAATCTTCCGGGAAGGTAACGTTTACTTCGAACTCGTCGCCTTCTTTGTGACCAACTACCTGCTCTTCAAAGCCAGGGATAAACTGACCGGAGCCGAGTACCAGTGGGAAGTTTTCGCCTTTGCCGCCTTCGAATGCAACGCCATCTTTGAAGCCTTCAAAGTCGATCAGAGCGGTGTCACCGTTCTTTGCAGCTCTTTCAACGTTGGTCAGACGGGAGTTTCTCTCTCTCATTCTGTCCAGCTCTGCGTTGACGTCAGCAGCCATGATGGTCTCTACGGTCTTTTCAGCTTTGATGCCTTTGTAGTTTTTAACGGTAACTTCCGGTTTTACGGTAACGGTTGCTTTGAAGCTGAAGCCTTTGCCGTCCTCTACCTGCAAGTCGGATACATTTGCACGGTCAACCGGCTCGATTTTTGCTTCTTCAACAGCTGCTTCGTAAGCTGCCGGATATACCATATTGATGGCATCGTCATAGAAGAACTCTTTGCCATACATTTTTTCGATCATTGCTTTTGGAGCCTTGCCTTTGCGGAAGCCCGGCAGAGCGATGGATTTTACCTTCTTTTTATACGCCTTTACCAGAGCGTCCTGGAACTGCTCCTCGCTTACCTGGATCTGCAGCTCCACAGTGTTGTTTTCAAGTTTGTTTACAGAAGTCAAACTCATTTTACTTTACATTCCTTTCTTTTTCTGTGCCGAATTAGATGACAGTGCGTCCTGAGCCGATCATCGCCGGCTTTTGTGCAGGTCTTTGTGACATGAACGCCGTCGGGCAGCCCATATCCTCGGCGATGTTCCAACCAGAAGCCCTGCGGTCATCTTTATCATCGGAACAGACCCCTACCCTCATCCTGAAAAGCAACGGCACATTTTCTATTCTATCAAAAGCGTCCGTCCCTGTTTGTTGGGAAAACGACGCCCTTTACAGAATGATCCAAACAATTATAGCACATTCTTTTTAGAAATTCCACCGGTTGACGGGAATAATTTACGGTTTATCCAATCTTTTTCGGCATAAACCGCAGATAATCCGCCGATACCATTTCCAGCTGCACCCCGCACCACTCTCCTTGAAAAGCAAAACGACAGCCTTGCGAATGGATATGCCCGTAGTAGCAGCGGCGCACACCGTACTGGTTCATCACTTCAAAAAATTCCGGGATGCTGTCCTGCATAAAAACAGGCGGATAGTGCAAAAACAGCACCTTCTCCTGCTCGCCGAACCGCTGTGCATCCTGAAGGGATGCCCGGATCCTGCCCGCCTCGCGGTTGATAATCTTTTTGTCGTGCTCCTGTCCCTGTTCAAACATCCAGCCGCGGGAGCCGCACAGACTCAGTCCTTCCACGCTGACCGCATTGTTGTGCAGGATGCTCAAACTGTCCAGCCCGTTTTCTTCCAAAAAGCTCTCCATCTTTGCGCGGGTGGTCCACCAGTAGTCGTGGTTGCCCTTCATCAGGATTTTTTTTCCGGGCAGCCGGTGCAGAAAAAGGAAATCCTCCTTTGCCTGCTCCAGACTCATCCCCCAGGAAACATCTCCCGGGATGATGACGGTATCCTGCGGCTGCACCACTGAGCGCCAGTTTTCCTCCAGGCGCTGCATATAGTTTTTCCATCCGCCAAAAATGTCCATCGGTTTGTCGGTCGAGAGGGACAGATGGGTATCTCCAATCACAAAAAGCGACATTCGTCAATTCCTTTCCGAAGTATCAAAAAGATGAGGCATAAATCGCTGCGGTCCAGCCTGATACAGTTCATCCAGCACATCCAGATGCTGCATCAGATAAAGCTTGCCGGCAATCGCCGCAAACTTTTCCCAATAGCGTCCGGTTTGTGCCCGGTACAGCCATTGTTCCTGTTCGGAGCCATCCTTACAGGCAAGCGCCAGGCGCAGCTGCTCGAGTGCGTGCGCCTGATGCTCCTCAATCCAGCCGGAGGGGTCAAAGGAAACAAGCTCCTTCCCGCAGGCAAGCAGATGGGCAAAGCCCTCGTCAAAGCAGATAAACCGCAGCTGCTCCCGATAGGAAGCGTCTGGATTTGGACGCCATCTTTGGTGCAGCAGGGCATGGGCAGTTTCATGGGTCAGCATCTGTCGGGCAAACTCCTGCGGGTTTTGGTAGCTCAAAAATCTGCCCATATCAAAGACGACCCACTCCCTGCCGTCGTGCTCGCATACCATCGCATCATAAGGAGCCGGGATACCGACGGTGAGCAGCACCGGGTAATCCTGCAGCTCCTTATGAAAATCGGGGAACAGGCGGGTATAATACGCCTCATTGCAGGGGAGAAACTGCTGTGCCATCCGGGTAATCTGTTCGGCAAGCTGTCCTATCTCGCTTTGCCTTGTCTGCACATCCGACAGGCAGAACAGGCGCTTTCCCGGCTCGATCTCCGAAAAAATCCAGCTATCCAAATCGGTGCTGCCGCCCAGAAAATCGTCCACAATCTGCCTGTCGAGCTTCATAACGTCTGCCTCCTAGTAGCCAAGCTGCATCTGGTTGCGTTTGTGCTGGGCAACCACGCGGTATTTTACCTTGCGGGATTTAAAGCGATAGCTGACCCCATCACAGCCGTAGCGGCTGAAGGTGAACACCCGGTCGCTGACTGCATCCAGGCTGTTTTCCAGCTGGGATGGGTCGATTCCCATTTCACTAAAATAGTCTTTGTTGCGCATCATCTAACATTTTCCTCAAAGAACCGCAGCGCGTTGTCGAACATAATCTTGTCCGAAACGCGTCGGCTGATTCCGTTTTCTACCATATAATCTCCAAAGGAGGCAAACAGAGCCGGATTGTCCATCTGGCTGGTGATGCCGCCGTCAAAATCGCTGCCGCAGCAGATGACATCCTCGCCGCCCAGTTCGAGCATCCGGTAAACATGGCGGAACAGCTCGGCTTTGGAGTCCTTCATCGGCTCGTCAGAAACAAAGTTGTGCAGCAGGTTCAGTCCGCACAGACCCTTGTGCTCCACAATGTACCGGAACATCTCCTCGGTCAGGTTTCGTTTGTGCGAGCAGATGGAGCGCAGATTGGAGTGGGTTGCAATGATCGGTTTGGTTGCCAGACCGCCCATCAGCTCCTCCATGCCCTTGTCGTTGAGGTGGGAAACGTCCACGATGATGTTCTGACGCTCCATCTCTTTAACGGCTTCTCTGCCGAAATCTGTGAAGCCCATCTGCGGGTCAACGTTGCCCGATGCCAGCTCGTTTGGACCGTTCCAGGTCAGGGTCATCATCTTGACACCGTCGCGTGCCAGCTTTTCGATGTTTTCCAGTTTGCCGCCCAGAACCGCTGCACCCTCTACCGACAGGACAGCCGCACATTTTTTAGCAGCGGTGATGCGTTTGATGTCGTCAGCATTGTGAACGAATTCCACAATGTCCTTGTGCTCGTCGAGCATCTTGTGGAAATATGCGCGCACCCTCTCGTAATATTCCATTGCATCCGCTCCGCGTTTGCTGTCTGGAATAAAAATTGCAAAGGTCTGGCACCATTTTTCCACCTGTGGCAGGTAGCGCAGGCTCAGCTGACAATTTTCAGTGAGCATATTTTCCCCATGTTCTTCCATTCTTTCGATGGTGTCGCAGTGCAAATCAAACAGTTTCATAATCCTTCATTCCTTTCAACATCGTTTGTGTGTATTCGATCAACCGCCTTACAAAGCGGTATCGTACAAAGAAAAGGCATTTGGATAGTACTCCAGTCCCACCACCTGCCGACCGCGAAAGGTCACGCACGCCACGTCAAAACGCGGCTGATAACAAGCGAAACTGGTGTGGTTCATCAAAAACCGCTGGGCACACAGCAGCACTCTGCGCCGCTTTTGGGGAGTCAAAGCAAGCTGTGCTGCGACCATAGCACTCTCCTTGCGGGATTTGACCTCGGTAAAAATCAGGTGCTTGCCGTCGCAGGCGATGATGTCGATCTCCTCGTGGTGTCCACCGGTTGCATGATAATTGCATTGTACCACAAAACACCCCTGTTGGACAAGATATTCCCGCACTGCAATCTCGCCCAATTTTCCAATCGTCATCTTCTCCACGGCAAGCTATCCCCTGTTCAAAATCTTCTTTAAAAAGCTCAATCGGTGCTGCGGGCAGACACCGAACTGCTCGATGCGCTCATAGTGCAGCTTGGTCGGGTAGCCCTTGTGTTTGGCAAAGCCATACTGCGGGTAAAGCGCATCCAACTGCAACAGCTGATGGTCCCTGGTCACCTTGGCAAGCACCGATGCCGCTGCAATCGCCGCAGAATTGGCATCCCCTTTGATGACCGTTTGGGTCGGCTGCATAATTTTGGGGTCGCGGTTGCCGTCCACCAGAAGGATGTCGGGATGCAAAGAAAAGTTTTCCTCCAGCTTCTGTACCGCGCGGCTCATCGCCAGAAAGGTGGCATTGAGGATGTTGAGCTGGTCGATCTCTCCACAGTCCGCCTGTCCGATGCCATAGGCTACGGCAGCCTGACAGATCGGCTCAAACAGCTGTTCCCGCTTTTTTTCCGAAAGCTTTTTGGAATCGTTTAATTGCGCCAGCTGCGGCCAGCGCTCCAGCAGCTGCTCCTGTGGAGGAAGGATGACGGCAGCGGCGACCACCGGTCCTGCCAGCGGTCCTCTGCCTGCCTCGTCCACACCGCAGACCAGCGGATAACCCTGCGCGGCAATCTGTGCATCAAACTCGAACAGCGCTGTGTTTTCCTGCATTACACTTCCTCCTGCACAGCCGTCTGAGCAGCAGTGTGCGGTCGTTCCAGCGAGATGCGCCCAATCTTGCCCGAGCGAAATTCATCCAGCACGGTGATTGCCGCACGCTCGGTGTTGACTACTCCGCCCGAAAGCATCATGCCGCGCTTTTTGCCCACCAGCTCCAGCAGATCAAACGGCTCCAGTCCCTCATACTCCTGCTCGGTGACCTTAAAGCGCTCCTGCAGCAGCTTTGGATAGCGGCTGCGCAGCAGGTCCAAAAAGCGCATTGCCACCCACTCCATATCGTATACATCGTCCTTGATGGCTCCGGTGTAGGCAAGGCGTTCTCCCACCTGCTTGTCATCAAATTTCGGCCACAGAACACCCGGCATATCCAACAGTTCGATGCCGCTTTCCAAGCGCACCCACTGCTTTCCTCTGGTGACGCCCGGGCGGTCCTCCACCTTGACCCGCTTGCTGCCGGCAAGGCGGTTAATCAGGCTGGATTTGCCGACGTTTGGCACACCTACAATCATCATGCGAATCGGACGGCTCTGCATCCCCTTGGCTTTGCGTTTGGCAAGCAGGTCTGCCAGCACCTCCCGCACTGCAGGAACCAGCTCTTTGAGCCCTCTGCCCGAGCGGCAGTCGAGCGCCAGGGTGCGCACTCCATGACTTTTATAATACTCCTGCCACTGTTTGGTGACGGCAGGGTCGGCGATGTCCGCCTTGTTGAATACCACTAAACGCGGCTTGTCACCGATGATTTTTTCAATCTCCGGGTTGCGGCTGCTTTTTGGAATCCTTGCATCCCGCAGCTCCACAACGATGTCCACCAGTCCCAGGCTTTCCTTCATCACCCGGCGGGTTTTTGCCATGTGTCCCGGGAACCACTGGATGCTCGGGGTCTGGGTCAGGTATTCCTGTTCCTGCTGCATCTCTTCCTTGTTGTCCTGCATACTCTATCGTTCCTCCATTGGTCGTTCGATTGGTTCTAATCGGCGGTGATGATATTCAATCTTCCGCTGTCGCTGACCTTTCCAAAGCGGTCAAACGGGAAAAAGCGGAACAGTACCCTGCCGACAATATATTCTTCCTTGATGGTCCCCACCGACAGCGAGCGGCTGTCGCGCGAACCGTTGCGGTTATCTCCCATGACAAAGATTTCCCCCTCCGGCACCGTCAAAGGAAACTCGGTCCCTTCATCCAGATAGGTCGGCTCGAGGGTATACGGCTCCGAAAGCGCCTCTCCGTCCACATACACCTGTCCCAACTCAAAGTCGATGTCGACCGTCTGTCCGCCGGTCGCGATGATTCGTTTGATCAGGTTTTTTCCTTCCTCGTGGTCTGCCTCTCCGCACAGCACCACAATATCTCCCGCAGACGGCTCATAGAACAGATGGGAGATGACCAGGCGTTCCCCGTTTTCCAGCGTGGGCAGCATCGACTCGCCGTCCACCGTCGCCGGACGGGCGATAAAGGTAAAAATCAGCAGCATCACTGCAAATACCAGCGCAAGCGACTCGGCATATTCCAACACATTTTGCAGGCGCTTTTTCTGCTTGTCCTCCTGCTCAACCGGTTCTTTTCCCACTGCGGGCTGATTGGTATTGTTGTCCATGAGCTTCTCCTCCCGTACTGACAGACTTTTTTCGTCTGTTTGATTGATACTCCAAAAATTCTTGGATAAAAAACAAAAAGGGACAGAGTAAACTGTCCCTTTTTGCGCGAACTTAGCGGATCTGTTCTTTAACTTTTGCAGCTTTGCCGACGCGGTCACGCAGGTAGTACAGTTTGCTTCTGCGAACTTTACCGTTTCTGGTAACGACAACTTCAGCAACGTTAGGAGAGTGCATTGGGAAGACTCTCTCTACGCCGCAGCCGTGGGAAATACGGCGAACGGTGAAGGTGGAGTTGATGCCGCCTTTTTTGATGCCGATAACGGTACCTTCAAAAGCCTGCAGTCTTTCCTTGTCGCCCTCTTTGATTTTAACCTGTACGCGAACGGTGTCACCTACTTCGAAAGATGGCAGCTCGTTCTTCATGCAGGACTCGGAAATTTTCTGTAATGCGTCCATGAACTTTTCCTCCTTAAATTTTCAGATATTCTTGCGTCTGCGCAGAGGAATATCCACTTTGAATGTCGCAATCCTTCTGCCCGGCAGCTGCCGGACATAAATTGCAGATTGTGCATCAACACTCATCCACAACAAAGTCGCACCTCAAAAGAGTCCTTTGTATAGACGGAAACTGTTGCATACTTGAGTATTATAGCACGACCTTTTGTGAATTGCAATCTTTTTTTGCCTCAAGATGGGTTTTCCACCGATTTTCACCGCTTTGCACAATCCTGTTCCAACCGGATTCCTGCTTTTTGTGTCCTTAGCAGAAGGGCTGCATCTGCTTATTGTAGACCATTACGCGCTTGAGCGAGCGAACATCCAACCGGAAGGGTGCGTTGTCCAGCAGCAGCGACGGATTGATATTGACCTCGATGCCGGTGGCAAAGCGCATGGTAGCCAAAACCGTTCCCTCCGAGGCTTTGAGCGAAACGACCGAGAACAGCGGACGGATGTCGATTTCCTTCTCGCCCTTTTTGGTCTTTTTGATGACGTTGATCTGGCTGCGGTTTAAGTACTCCTCCAGCTTCTGTTCAAAGCCTTCCTCTCCTGCCAGCACCATCTCATAGTCTGCCCATGCAATCTCCTTCTGGTCCATCTTCTGCGGACCGGCAGCAAACACCTGGATGTCCGGCGGCAGGCAGGCGTTGACCTTTTCGGCAATGCTGTCCAGTGCCACTTCCCGAGTCATTTTCAAGTCGACGCACTCATAGCTGCTCTCGCATCCCAGCGACAGCGGCAGCGGGAAGGTCAGGTACATATGCGGATTAAAGCCGCCGGTGTACCATACCGGCAGACCGGAGCGTTTGAGCGCACGGCTCATGCAGCGGTTCATATCCAGATGGGAGATATATTTGGCGCGGTCGAGCTTGGTGAAGAACAGGCGCACCTTCTGCGGCTGTTCGAGCAATCCCTCCTGCGGCTGTGGCTGCGGCGGCTGGATGGGCTGCACCGGTCTTTCATAGTTGACCTGCTCGATGTTAGCGCAGCATCTTCCGCCTCCCATCAGCTTGTTGGCTCCGCAGGCGGAGCATTTCTCGCGGCACTGCGGGGTGGTCGCGCTCTCGAGCGCCAGCTTGTTTTCACGAATCAAAAATTCCTTGCTGACACAGTAATCCAGGTGATCCCACGGCATCACCTCGTCGTAGCTGCGGCGGCGGTTTGCATAGAACGCTGGGTCGATGCCCAGCTCCTCCATCGCATCGTACCATCTCTGCGGGTCAAAGTACTCGTACCAGCCATCCAGACGGCTTCCCTTCTTCCAAACCTGCTCGATGACGTCGCCCAGACGGCGGTCGCCTTTGGCAAGGATGGCTTCGATGAAGCTGACGTCCGCATCGTGATAGCTGACGCTGATTTTTTTGGACTTGACGCTGGCAAGCAGGTGTTTCTGTTTTTCCCGCAGCAGCTCCATGCTGTCCTGTCCCTCAAACTGGAAGGGGGTGAACGGCTTTGGAACAAAGCAGGCGCAGGAGATGGACACGCTGACCGAACGTCCCTTTGGACGGGTCGGAATGCTGTAATACAGGTCGACCACCTTCTGTGCAAGGTTTGCGATTCCTTCAATGTCCTCCATCGTTTCGGTAGGCAGACCCATCATAAAGTAGAGCTTGACCGAGGTGTAGCCGCCCTCAAACGCGGTGCGGCAGGTGGTCAGCACCTCCTCCTCGGTGACGTTTTTGTTGATGACATCGCGCAGGCGCTGGGTTCCTGCCTCGGCTGCAAAGGTCAGACCACTCTTCTTTAAGCGGGAAACCTTGTCCATCAGCTCCTTGGAAAAGTTGTCCACACGCAGGCTTGGCAGCGACAGGCTGACCTTCTGGTCGGTGGTCCAGTTGAGCAGGTCGTCCAGCAGTGGCTCGATTTCCTTGTAGTCGCTGGTGGAAAGGCTGGTCAGCGACAGCTCCTCATAGCCGCTGGTGTCGCACAAGCTGTGCGCATCCGCATTGAGGGTGTCATAGTGCTTGTCGCGCAGCGGACGATAGATAAAGCCCGCCTGACAAAAGCGGCAGCCGCGCAGACAGCCGCGCTGAATCTCCAGCATCGAGCGGTCGTGAACGATGTTGATGAACGGTACAACAAACTGTTTTGGATAGTATACCTTGTCCAAATCGGCAATGATTCGTTTGGTCACCTTTTCCGGTGCCTGCGGGCAGTTGGGCTTCACCGAGTCGATGGTGCCGTCCTCGCGGTAGCTGACGTCGTACAGGCCTGGAACATACACGCCGCCGATCTGTGCTGCCTGCTGCAAAAAGCGCTGCTTGTCCCAACCCTCTTTTTTTGCCTGCATATACAGGTCGGTCAGCTCGATGTTGACCTCCTCGCCCTCACCGATGATGAAGATGTCGATGAAGTCTGCCACCGGCTCCGGGTTGCAGGCGCAGGGACCACCCGCTACCACCATCGGCGCAAGGGCGGTACGGTCCTTCGAGCGCACCGGCACCCCTGCCAGGTCGAGCATATTGAGGATGGCGGTGTAGCTCATCTCATACTGCATGGTAAACAGGATAAAATCAAAGTCGCGGATAGGGTCCAGGCTTTCCAGTCCGTACAGCGGGATATTCTTTTCCCGCATCAGCTGCTCCATGTCCGCATCCGGTGCAAAGACGCGCTCGCACCACCAGTTTTCTCTCTCGTTGTACAGGGAATATAAAATCTTCATTCCCAGGTGGGACATACCTACCTCATATTTATCGGGAAAGCAGAATGCCAGACGGCAGTCTACCTTCTCCTTGTCCTTCATAATGCTGTTCAGTTCTCCGCCAATATACTGTGCCGGTTTCTGCACATCCAGCAGGATCTGTTCGAGCTGTTCTCGTTTCATCTGCGGTCCTCCAAAATTTGGTCTTGCTTTTTTCATTCTTGTTTTTTTAGTTTACAT
>Reeses_p2__coassemble_1975_pt1 | contig 12737 bp, 9 predicted proteins | sample Reeses_p2__metabat2_low_PE_034 | metagenome-assembled genome bin Reeses_p2
ACACGCCCTCTCGGTGGCTGTGCCGGAGTATTTGGAGGTGCATTTGGAGCGACCGCTGGGCGAAGCCTTTTGCAGCTATCGCCTGCTGCGCGGGGTGAGTCTGACGCCTGCCATCTATGCAGCGCATCGTCAAAGCCTTTCCAGGCAGCTGTCTGCTTTGCTCCGGGAGATACACGCCATCCGCCTTCCGGCAGCGTGCAAAGAGCCGATGGACTTTGCAAAACTGTATCAGGAGATACAGCAGTATCTTTTTTCACAGATGAGTCAGGAAGAACAGCAGCAGGTGAGCGGTCGGTTTGAAGAGTATCTCTCCCATACAACGCCGGAAGAGCGCTGTGTCGTCCACGGAGATTTGGGCGCTGCCAATATCCTGTGTGACCCGAAGCGAGGAGAGCTGACGGCAGTCATCGACTGGGCAGAGCTGTCGCAGGACGACCCGGCGATGGATTATTCCTCGCTGACCTGTAAAAGGAGCCTGCCGCAGTGCCGGGAGGACCTGCTCTGCCTGGACCCTTCCTTACAGGAAATCTTTTCCCGGATGGATTTTATTCAGTACACCTTCCCACTTCAGGATAGGCTTTATGAAGAAAAGGTGCGCGTGGGAATTTTAACAGAAGATGAGTAACAGCAAAAAACACTCCCGATATAGGAAAACTATATCGGGAGTGTTTTTTATTTGCGATGGATTATTCGTAGATTGGATATTTGCTGCAAAGCTCGGTGACACCGGCACGGATTTCATCTGCTTTGTTTTCAAAGTCGGTAGCAGCCAGCTTGATGAAGTGAGCGACCTTGACCATATCCTCTTCCTTGAAACCTCTGGTGGTGACAGCAGGAGTGCCGACACGCAGACCGCTGGTGACGAATGGGCTTTGTGGGTCGTTCGGGATTGCGTTCTTGTTGGCGGTGATATAAACCTCGTCCAGACGTTTCTCCAGCTCTTTGCCGGTGATGTTCATGTTCTGCAGGTCGATGAGGATCAGATGGTTATCGGTGCCGCCGGATACCAGACGGAAGCCTTCATCGGTCAGCGCTTTGGCAAATGCCTGTGCGTTGTTGATGACTTGCTGCTGGTATGCTTTAAATTCCGGCTTGAGCGCTTCGCCGAAGCAAACTGCTTTGGCAGCGATGATGTGCTCCAATGGACCGCCCTGTGTGCCCGGGAATACAGCCTTGTTGATTTGTTTTGCCAGAGCTTCCTTGCACAGGATCAGACCGCCTCTTGGACCGCGCAGGGTCTTGTGGGTGGTGGTGGTGACAACATCTGCATACAGAACCGGATTCTGATGCAGATCGGCAGCAACCAGACCGGCGATGTGTGCCATATCGACCATCAGGTATGCGCCGACTTCATGGGCAATCTCTGCAAATTTGTCGAAGCGAATCTCTCTTGGGTAAGCGGAAGCACCGGCAACGATCAGCTTTGGTTTGTGCTCAAGAGCCAGCTCGCGAACCTTATCATAGTTGATGCGTTCGCTGTCGTCCAGGCTGTATGGGATAAAGTTGTAGTAGGTGCCGGACAGGTTGACCGGGCTGCCGTGGGTCAGGTGACCGCCGTGAGCCAGGTTGAGTCCCAGAACGGTGTCGCCCGGTTTAATCAGTGCAAAGTAAACAGCCAGGTTGGCGCTTGCACCGGAATGAGGCTGTACGCAGGCATGGTCGGCACCAAACAGCTTTTTCGCTCTTTCGATGGCGATATTTTCAACGACATCCACGCACTCGCAGCCGCCGTAGTAGCGTTTGGAGGGGAAACCTTCTGCATACTTGTTGGTCAGGACGGTTCCCATTGCCATCATAACAGCTTCGGAAACGATATTTTCAGAAGCAATCAGCTCGATGTTGCGTTTCTGGCGGGCATATTCCGCTTCAATTGCTTTGCCTACTTCCGGGTCGCTCTGTGTGATGAAGTTCATAACGTCTTTAACCATTCAAAAAAGCCTCCTTAGAAATAATAAAATCATAAAAAACCTTAACGTTTTTTAGGTGCAAGATGGATTGCCATTGCGTGTACATCCTCAACTGCCTCGGTGACTCCTTCGCAGAAGGTTGGATGCGGGCGGATGACGCCGGCAAGCTGGGCACAGGTCAAACCGTTGACAATGGCGGTGGCAAGTTCTGCCACGATGTCGGTCGCGCGGGAACACATCAGCTGTGCGCCGAGGATGACATCGGTTTCCTGGTGAGCAAGCACCTTGATGAAGCCGCGCTCCTGCTCGTCGATGAGAGAGCGTCCGTTGCCGGTCATCAGGAATTTGCCTTTTTTCACAGGGATGCCCTGCTGCTTTGCTTCGTCCTCGGTGATGCCGACAGAGGCAATCTCCGGGTCGGTGTAGATGCAGCCGGGAACATAACGCAGGTCAATCGGCGGTTTTTGTCCGGCGATGATGTGGACAGCGCAGATGCCCTGTGCGCTTGCCATATGTGCAAGTTGGATTTTGGAGGTGACATCTCCGATGGCGTAGATGGAATCCACGCTGGTGCGGAAGTTTTCATCGGTGACGATTCTGCCGCGTTCACAGGCAACTTCAAATCCTTCTGCAAACAAGCCCTGTATGTTGGGACGTCTGCCGATGGCAACCAGAACCTGCTGTGCCGGTACAGCCTGTGCCTTGCCCTTTTCGGTAAAGTGGCAGACCAGACCGTTTTCGTCCTGCTCCAGCTTTTCGACCATCGCTCCGGTGTGGATGCTGACACCGCGTTTTTTGAGCACCATATTTAGGCTCTGGGAAATTTCGCGATCCATGGTCGGCAGGATACGCTCCATAGCTTCCACAATGGTGACATGACAACCAAAGGAAGAGAAGACGCTGGCAAACTCAACGCCGATGACGCCGCCGCCGATAATCAGAATCTCCTTGGCAAGGGAATCTGCCTGGGTGAAGTGTGGGTCGTCAAGCAGCTCGTCGCTGGTGACCACATTTGGCAGGTCCAGACCGGGAATCGGCGGACGGGCAGGGACAGACCCGGTAGCAATGAGAATATTTTCTCCTCGAATGACCTCGCCTTGGTCTAATTGTACATCATTTTTCCCCAAAATGGAAGCAGAATTATTAAAAAAATCTATTTTATTTGCTTTGATGAGCTGTTCGATGCCGGTTCTGAGTTTGACAACAACGTCATTTTTGCGCTGATGCACCTTTGCCCAATCAAAGGAAGTGTTTTCAGTGTGAAGTCCGAACAGCTCGAAGTTTGCCGCCTCGCGGTACAGCTGTGCGGAATGGAGCATCGCTTTGGTGGGGATGCAGCCGCGGTTCAAACAGGTGCCGCCGACATCCCGGCGTTCAATCAGAGCGGTGGTTAATCCAAGCTGTGCAGCACGGATAGCTGCCTCATAGCCGCCAGGACCGGCACCGATGACAATGAGCTGATATTCTTTCATGACATAATCCCCCTACAAAAAGTGGTAAATGGTCCGATGAATCGATTATTTGCTGTCCTGCCGGGTCAGACTGGCAATCTGCTCCAGCTGCTGCTGTTGTGTCTGGGTCAGTTCCTCCAACTGCAACAGTCGATTTAGCACTGCATCCGGCTCAAACCGGCAGCCTTTCAGACAGGGTGCGATTCTTTCGATGAAACGTTCGTCCAAAGAATCAGAGTAAAGAGCGGCATCTTCGATGATGCCGTTGTCGATGTTGAGCTGAAGCTGTATTTCTCCCCAGTCAAACCGCTCTTCCCGCAGCCAGGTGAAGGGAATTTTGCGTCCATACAGCCAATCCCAGGAGGAATAGCGGCTGTAAAGGGACATTACCCGCTTGGTATCAAAGTTTTGGTCATCCATTGCTTCCGGTTCCAAGCCGTATACATGGGACAGTGCTTTGAGCAGCTCCTGCTGCATCTGTTCACGGGTCAGGTCGGGAATAAAGTCGCACAGGTTGCACACCCGCGAGGTGACGGAAGAAACGCCTTTGGAGCGCAGCTTCTTTTCGGAAACATTGAGGTAGCGGGCAACCTTTTGGGTGTCCACCCGCAGCATGAGGGTGCCGTGGTGGTAGGAGTTGCCTCCTTTTTGACAGAAGGCGTTGCCCGAAAACTTTTTGCCGTCTACCGTTACATCATTTCTGCCACTTTTTTGTGCGTCGATGCCAAGGCTGCGGACTGCCTCCAGGATGACCGACATCTGCTTGGAAAGGTCGTAGTCGCTGCTGGGAATCAAAAAGGTAAAATTGAGGTTCCCCAGGTCATGAAAAACCGCACCGCCGCCCGAGAGACGACGGGCAAGATGCCCGCCGTCGGCTTCGAGCTCCTGAAACCGGCATTCCTTCCAGGCGTTCTGGTTTTTGCCGATTACAACGGTGCGTTCATTCTGCCAGAGGTATAGGATCAGCTGATTGGGCTTAACGGTTTCCAAAAGATATTCTTCAACAGCCAGGTTCAAGTATGGGTTGGTCGAGCTGCTGATGAAATAAGAAAGCCTGTTGATCATATCAGATTTCCTCCAGAAGATGGGGATGGATTAAAATGTAAAGCGAAGACGTGGATTTCTTGCAGCGCCTACCTCGTCCAGACGGCGGACAGGGGTATGCAGCGGCATCTGGTGCATCTTTTCAGGGTCGGACTGCGCAGTCTGGTAGATTTCATGCAGAACGGCAATCGCGTGGTCGAGCACCTCTCTTGGCTCTGTTTCGGTAGGTTCTACCATCAAAGCCTCTTCCACAATCAATGGGAAATACATTGTCGGCGGATGGATGCCGTTATCCAGCAGACCTTTGGCGACGTCCATAGCGGATACGCCCTTTTCCTTCTTGAGGTTTGCAAGGGTCATAACAAATTCGTGCATACAACCGGTATCAAAAGCGATGTCATAGACATCCTTGAGATGATTCATCATGTAGTTGCAGTTGAGGACTGCGTTGGAGGAAGCCTCCGGCACACCCTCTTTGCCCAGGGTCATCAGGTAGGTCAGAGCGCGAACGACCACCAGGAAGTTGCCGTAGAAGGCTTTGACAGCGCCGATGCTTTGTGGGTTATTCTGCTCCAGACGCAGCGCGCCTTCTTCGCCGACCACAGTCGGGGATGGCAGGAACGCTTTGAGGATGTTTTTGCATCCGACTGCACCGGAACCGGGACCACCGCCGCCGTGCGGGGTGGAGAAGGTCTTGTGCAGGTTCAAATGAACAACGTCGAAGCCGGTGTCGCCGGGACGAACGATGCCCATGATGGCGTTGAGGTTGGCTCCGTCGTAGTAGCACAGACCGCCTGCCTGATGGATGATGTCGGTGATCTGCGCAATATTCGGGTCAAACAGACCGACGGTGTTCGGGTTGGTCAGCATCAGACCGGCGGTGTGTTCGTCAGCAGCAGCGCGCAGCGCATCGAGGTCTACGCAGCCGTTTTCCAGAGAAGGGATGCTGACGACCTGGAATCCTGCCATGGTGGCAGAAGCAGGGTTGGTGCCGTGTGCCGAGTCCGGGACCAGGATTTTGGTGCGCTCAAAGTGACCGTTTGCCTGATGGTAGGCTTTGATCAGCATCAGACCGGTCAGCTCGCCGTGTGCTCCGGCAGCCGGCTGGAAGGTCATATCGTCCATGCCGGTGATCTCGCACAGGTATTTGCGGGCAAGGTCCATCACCTCAAGGCAGCCTTGTGCAGTGCTCTGCGGCTGGAGCGGGTGGATTGCAGCAAAACCGGGGAGGGAGGCAATCTCGTCGTTGACCTTTGGGTTGTACTTCATGGTACAGGAGCCTAAAGGATAGAATCCGTCGTTGACACCGTGTGTCTGTTTTGCAAGTTCGGTGTAGTGACGGCTGATTTCGTTTTCGCTTAAAGAAGGCAGGTGAGGAGCCTGTGCCCTGCAAAGGGAAGCATCCGGCAGCTCAACCGCGACATCGCACGCTGGCAGGATGGTACATCTTCTGCCGGTATGGCTGCGTTCAAATAACAGTTGCATTACATAAGCTCCTTTCTGATGATTTCGACCATGCGGTCCATCTCTTCTTTGGTGTTCTTTTCAGTTGCGCACCAAAGGATACCGCCATCTGCCAGAGGATAACCGCCCAAAATACCCTGCTGCTCCAAAGCGGAAAGAAGTTTGTCAGAATCCTTCTGGTCGGTAACAAATTCATGGAAGAATGTGCCGCTGTAACGCAGGTTGACACCCGGAATCGAGCAGAGCTGCTGTGCCAGATAATGTGCTTTCTGGTAGCACAGGGAGGCTGCCTGTTTGAGTCCGTCCGGTCCAACGGTAGCCAGGTAAACCGAAGCGGTCAGCGCACACAGCGCCTGGTTGGAGCAGATGTTGCTGGAGGCTTTTTCGCGGCGGATGTGCTGCTCTCTTGCCTGCAGGGTGAGGACGAAGGCGCGTTTGCCATCGACATCGACCGTTTCACCGACGATTCTGCCCGGCAGTTTTCTCATCATTGCCTGGGTAGCAGCCATGAAGCCGAGGTAAGGACCGCCAAAGGAAAGCGGCATACCCAAAGGCTGACCTTCGCCGACTGCGATGTCAGCGCCCTGTTCCGCAGGGGTTTTGAGCAGTCCGAGTGCAATCGGGTTGCAGCCGGCAATCAGCTTGGCGCCGACCGAGTGAATCATTTCGGCTGCCTTTTCCATCTCTTCGAGCTGTCCGAAGAAGTTTGGACTTTGCAGATACAGGCAGGCGCTGGTCTTTTTGTCCAGCTGGGATGCCATAGCATCCAGGTCGGTCTTGCCGTCCTTGACAGGCAGCAGGACCAGTTCATGTCCGGCAGCCCAGCAGTAGGTTTTTACAACAGCGATGGTATCCGGGTGAGCGGCAGCGGAGCAGAAGACCACCTTGCGGCTGCGCTCGCAGCACATATTGACCGCTTCAGCAGCAGCAGTAGCTCCGTCGTAGACCGAGGCATTGGAAACATCCATGCCGGTCAGCTCGCAGATCATCGTCTGGTACTCAAAAATCGACTGGAGCACGCCTTGGCTGATCTCTGCCTGATAAGGAGTGTAGGCGGTGAGGAATTCCTCTTTGCCGGTCACACTTTTTACAATAGAAGGGATATAGTGGTCGTATGCACCGGCACCGCGGAAGATGGAGCCGAACACAACGTTTTGAGCGGCAATTTTTTTCATTGCGCTGCTGACTTCCAGTTCGGACATACCCGATGGAAGGTTCAGCTCCCCTTTGAGCTTTAGCTCATCGGGAATATGGGAGAACAGCTGGTCGATGCTGGACAGCCCGATGGATTCCAGCATCTCCTGCCGTTCCTGCAAGGTAGAAGGAACGTAAGATCCCATGGTGTTATGCCTCCTGGCTCAGCAGAGCTTCGTAATCGGTGGAGGAGAGCAGTTCCTCTTTATCGGAAACTTCGTTGACCTGGATCATCCATGCGCCGTAAGCGTCCTGGTTGATCATTTCAGGATGGTCGAGCAGTTCTTCGTTGATTGCGCAGACAACGCCGGAAACAGGGCTGTATACATCAGAAACAGCTTTTACCGATTCAACGTCGCCGAAAGCAGCGCCAACCTCAACCTCGTCGCCTTCCTGTGGCAGGTTTACGAATACCAGGTCGCCCAGCTGGTCCTGCGCATAGTCGGTCAGACCGATGCGGTAGCTGCCGTCGCCCATGTCCTGTACCCATTCGTGAGATTTTGCATAAAGAAGATTGGTTGGATTGCTCATAGTAAAAGTCCTCCTTGAAGTAAAATGTAAAGATTTCAGTGTGTTTAAAATATTCGGCTTGAACGATTGTTATCTTTTATAAAACTGGCTTTTGATGACCTCTGCGGTGACACGTTTGCCTCGGATTTCCACCTCGACCTGTGCGCCCAGCGGAGCCGGTTCTTTTTCAACGATTGCCATTGCATAAGCGCCGCCTAAGAATGGGCAGTGGGTGCCGGAGGTGGTGTGACCGATCAGCTTGTCGCCGACATAGACCGGGCAGTTTTCACGGGCAATGCCTCTGCCGGTAATCTTCAGACCGCAGCGTTTGATGGATGGGGTACCCATCTCTTCCATTGCCTTTTTGCCGATGAAATCTGCTTTGTCCATCTTGACAAACATTCCCAGACCGGTCTGCTTGGGAGTGATCTCGTCGTTCATCTCATGTCCGTACAAAGGCATTCCGGCTTCCAGACGCAGGGTATCCCTTGCGCCCAGTCCGCATGGAATCAAACCATTTTCTTTGCCGGCTTCCAGCAGGGCGTTCCACAGTTTAACGGCATCTTCGGCTGCACAGTACAGCTCTACGCCGTCTTCACCGGTGTAGCCGGTGCGGGATACCAGGCATTTACATCCGGCAACCTCCATTTCACGGGTGAAGGTGTAGTATTTAACAGGCAGCTGTTTGCTGTCGCACAGTTTATCCAAGATGGCATTCGCCTGTGGACCCTGCAAAGCGATCTGTGCGATGCCGTCGGAGAGGTCCTCAAACTGTACATTGCCGCTCAGATGTGCCTTGACCCATTCGGCATCCTTTTCATGGTTGGCAGCGTTGACGACCATCAGGTAGCTTTCGCCACTGAAACGGTAAACGACCATGTCGTCCACTACGCCGCCCTTGTCGTTGCACATGGGGCTGTAGCGAACCTGACCGTCCTCCATGTCAGAAAAGTCGTTGGTCAGCAGCATCTGGACGTTTGCCAGTGCATCAGGACCCTTGAGCAGCAGCTCAGCCATGTGGGATACATCGAACATTCCGGCTTCTTTTCTTACCGCCAGATGCTCTGCGATAACGCCGGTAGGATACTGCACTGGAAGAAGGAAACCACCAAAGGGGACGATCTTTCCGCCAAGAGCTACATGGCAGTCATACAAGGGGGTTTTACGCTCCATAGTTTAAGTACACTCCTTTTTAATATATTGATACAAAATCAATTCGTTTTCACTCCTGTCCTGTCTTTTTCTGATGAAAGACAGTGCAGGAAAACCGGATAGGAAAAGGAATTTTTCTGGCTTTTTCATACCCATCCGATGCTTTGATTATAGGTGGAGAAAATGGCTTTGTCAATGCTGTTTTTTGTTTAACAAGCATAAAAAACATTTGTTAAAAGAAAAACATTAAGCTAAATAGACAATAAAATACAGCGAGATTTGATAAAAAACCCTAAGATTTAAAAGGGTGTTTTTGCTGTGTGGAAAAGGCGGTGTCTGTTGAGTACAAAATTGTGGATTGCGGATGATTGGCAGGAGAAAGTTTGTGCAAAGCTCTGTTTTTTTTATAACAAATACAGATGAAAGGGGAAGGCGGGCAGAGCTTGAAAATTGTAAAAGAAATATGATATAATAAACAGTACGCGAAAGAAAAAAGGAGGAGTGGCTGTGAAGCTCAATACACTGGGTATCGCTCATAAAGTCATAGAAGAAAAGGTATGCAGGGGAAATTTCTGTATTGATGCCACCGCAGGCAGGGGACACGATACTGCATTTTTATGTGGTCTGGTGGGAGAAGAAGGCAGGGTGTTGGCAATGGACATCCAGCAGGATGCAGTCGATTCCACCCGTGTGCTGCTGCAGGAAAAAGGGTATGACCAAATTGCACAGGTGGTTTTAGACAGCCACAGCAATATCGACCGCTACGCCCAGCCGGAGACGGTGGATTGCATTACCTTTAATTTCGGTTATCTTCCCGGTGGGGACCACAACATCTTCACGACGCCAGCCACCAGTATCCCGGCGATTGAAAAAGGGTTAGAGCTGCTCAAACCGGGTGGCTTGATGAGCTTGTGTGTTTACTACGGCGGGGACAGCGGATTTGAAGAGAAGGATGCGCTGATGCAGTTTTTTAAAACCATCGACAGCAAGCGCTTCACCGTTTTAACTACCGAGTTTGCAAACCGACCGAACAATCCTCCGATTCCGGTTTTTATCCTCAAGCAGATTTAATCATATAGAAAAAAATATCGTTTGGATGATAAAATTGTAGGTTTTAAATGAAGAAATTTCATCTAAAACCTACAATTTTTTGTTCTAAAATCCCGAAAAATATCCGGAAAACAGATTGTTACAACAATAACATAGAAAAAATCGAAGAATCAAACGGAAATGGATTGAAAAAAACGATTGGAATTTGTTGTGCAAAGTGTATATTCTATAAATTGAAAAATAACGCTTCTGCCATTATGACAGCAAGGAAAGGAAAGAATATCCATGAAGAGAATTTGCACAAAATGTATTGTAGCCGCTTTGATTCTGTCGATGGGCATTACAGCAGGCATCCCGGCATACGCTGCTCAGCCGCAAACCACTGCCGCAACCGAGCAGGCGGCACAGCTTTCGTTGGAAGAAACAGCATCCCAATATTTTGAAAACTATCCCTCTGACAAACACGTTGTATCTGCCGAACAGCTTTTAAATCGGGTGGAAGAAGGCGAATCCTTCTGCCTGTTGGATATTCGCTCGGCAGAGGATTATGCAAAAGGTCATATCCAGGGTGCAGTCAACATCCCTTATGGTGTGGATGTAGCGGATGCACTGGAAACCATCCCGAACGACCAGCCGGTCCTGGTTTACTGCTACAGCGGGCAGACCGCTTCCCAGACAGTTGCTCTGCTTCGTCTGGCTGGGAAGGATGCCTACAATGTCAGCGGCGGTTTCACCGGAATTTCCAAGCAGGAAAAGGCAAAACAGCTGACCGTAAAAACAGAGACAGCTTTGCCGGAAGGAAATTATCCGGTCGACCCGCAGCTCAAGCAGGCAATCCGCGAGTATTATGAGCTGGCAGCACAGAGCGGTAAATTCAACATGAGTGCAGAGCAGGTTAAGAAGGAAGCTGCTGAAGGGAAAATCTATCTGGTGGACATCCGCTCGGAGAACGACTACCTGAAATCCCGCATTTCTTTTGCAAAAGAAAATATCCCATTCGGAAAAGGAATGCAGACCGCACTGGCAAATTTGCCAAAGGACCAGAAGATTGTATTCCAGTGCTACAGCGGACAGACCGCTTCTCAGACGGTTGCCATCGCACGCATGATGGGACTGGATGCCTATAACCTTTCGGGCGGTATGGGCGCAAAGGGCGGCTCCGGCTGGTTGGGCGCAGGCTACCATGTAGTCAAATACAGCACCCAGCAGTTTTTGAACGCCAAGGTGGACCGTTACTTCAAAAATCTGCCGGAAAATAAAAATCAGCTGTCCGCAGCAGCTTTCCTGGCAGCGGTAGAGGACAAAGAGGATGCGGTAATCCTGGACATCCGTTCGGCAGAGGACTATGCAAAGGGTCATGTCAAGGGCGCTGTCAATGTTCCATACGGCATGGATGTAGCAGCTGCTCTGGAAAAGATTCCAAGCGATAAAACTGTTTATGTGTACTGCTACAGCGGACAGACTGCCTCTCAGACAGCTTTGCTGCTCAACCTGGCAGGCAAAAAGGCGCTGAATGTCAGCGGCGGTTTCAACAAAGGAATCTCCAAGCAGGAAGCAGCAGAAAAGCTGATGACCACCGAGCCGGCTTCCTTTGATGACAAGACCTACGCAGTCGATGCAGACATCAAAGCAGCAGTAGAAAACTACTATAAGCAGGTTGAGAAGGCAGAGTATGCAAAGAACAATATCTCTCCAAAGCAGCTCAAACAGCTGATGGAATCGGGCGAAGAGGTGTTCATTGCAGACCTGCGCTCGGAAGAGGATTATGGCAAAGGACATATCGAGGGTGCGGTTAGCCTTCCATACGGAAAAGGTATGCAGGAAAAATTTGACATCCTGCCAACCGATCAAACCATCTATGTATACTGCTACAGTGGACAGACTGCTTCCCAGACGATGGCAGCGCTGCGTCTGAAAGGCTATACCGTCTACAATCTTTCGGGTGGCATGGGTGCAGAAGGTGGCTCCGGCTGGCTGGGTGCAGGCTATGAGGTGACTGCCCGTTAGTCTATATACAGCATAATCAGAAAATACTGGCAAACACAGCGGATGTCTTTTCAAAAGAAGCTCCGCTGTGTTTGTTTTTCTTTTTTAAAAACTGTTGAGAAGATTGCACTTTTTTCTTGACAAATATTTAAATATCCATTATAATTCATTTTGCAAATAAAACAGCCCATCGTAAAAGGGAGTAGTTCACGACATATCCGCAACAATCTCGTTGAGTTTTCGCCGATGGCGGGCTCTTCTGCGGTATGTGCCAATCCGATTGGTAACAAGACTTTTCAGATGGTTTCCAGACATGACTTGGAAACCGGTGAAAAGTCTTTTTTTGTGCCCGAAAACGCCGGGTTGCAAGCTTGTTGACTTTGAAGGAGGAAAAAATTATGGAACAGATGTTTCGCCGCACCGCGCAGCAGGCGCTGGAGCAGCTGGACACCACCACGCAGGGTCTGTCCGATTCAGAGATAGCCAAGCGACGGGAAACCTATGGGGAGAATGCGCTGGCAGAGGAAAAGAAAAAAAGCCCGCTGGTCGTTTTTCTCGAGCAGTTTAAAGATCTGCTGGTCATCATTCTGATTGCGGCAGCTGTGATTTCGGCACTGTCCGGCAACGGAGAAAGCACCATCGTTATCGTAGCGGTTATTACCCTGAATGCAATTCTGGGTACAGTACAGCATTTTAAGGCGGAAAAATCTCTGGAGAGCTTAAAGGCGCTCTCTTCCCCCAGCGCCAAGGTAATGCGAAATGGCGTGAAGGTGGAAGTTCCTTCCAAAGAAATCGTCCCGGGCGACATCCTGCTGCTGGAGGCAGGCGACCTTGTGGTAGCCGACGGACGTATCATTGAAAACTACTCGTTACAGGTCAACGAAAGCTCGCTGACCGGTGAATCGGAGGGTGTCAACAAAATCAGCGCAGTCATTGATGAAGAGAACGTGGCTCTGGGTGACCAGAAGAACATGGTCTT
>Reeses_p2__coassemble_2028_pt1 | contig 12300 bp, 14 predicted proteins | sample Reeses_p2__metabat2_low_PE_034 | metagenome-assembled genome bin Reeses_p2
ACTGGAACCGGCAGGGTCAGGTGAAGCAATGGAAGATCCATGCCTTTTATCACCAAAATCAAAATACTGTGGTGGAATGGAATTTTCGCTGTATCTTTGCAGGCAAGGTGCAGCAGTTTGATGGAGTTACCATTATCGAGTGGAGTTCCGATGAAAAGATATTCTCCCTGCGGGAGTTTGGCTCCGTCAGTGCGCACACATTGCCTTACGGCGTATAAAGTTGAAAAGGAGGAAAAACGATGCTTACCTTTAAGCAGGTTGGAAAAACGAACACCGATGTGACCCTCAAGCTGGCAATCCAGACCGCCCTCGAGCGGGAGATGAACCTTGTGGTGGCGACTACCAAGGGCGACACTGCCCTGAGAGCGGCAGAGCTTGCCAAAGAGATGGGATTTACCGGCAAGCTGGTCGCGGTCAGCTGTGCGTATGGAGCAAAGGCAGTGGATGAAAACAGCCTTTCAAACGAAGTTCGTGACCGGCTGCATCAGCAAGGTGTGACGGTGGTGACGGCTGCGCATGCATTGAGCGGAGCAGAGCGTGGAATCAGCAAGGCGTTCGGCGGTGTGTATCCGGTGGAAATTATGGCTGCGACCCTGCGGATGTTTGGACAGGGCGTCAAGGTCTGTGTGGAGATTGCGCTGATGGCAGCCGACTGCGGAGCGATTCGGGCAAAACAGCCGGTGATGGTGGTCAGCGGAACCGGAACAGGAGCCGATACCGCCTGTGTCATCACCCCTTCCTACACCGCATCCCTACTGGAGACAAAGATAAATGAAATCCTCTGTAAACCGGCACTGCTGCCGCAGGAAGAAACCGCAGAGTAAAAATCGATCAACAAAAAAAGCTCTCCGAAAAGGAGAGCTTTTTGCTTTTCTGGTTTTAAAATAAAATGATGGTGATGCCGTCGTTTTGTCTGCCAAAATCAACATCGCTCTTGAGCTGCGGGCAAAGCTCGATGGCTTTTCTGCCATCGGCAGTGAAGGGGGTGAAGTCCTCTCCTCGCACAAAATGGCGGATGACCCCGGTGCGCTTGCGGTCAGCACACAGCTTTAAGCAGGCGGTCTTGATGGCGCCGCCCTGACCGGTAGAACCGTAGCCGTGGATGACCTTGAGCGCGTGACAGCGGGCATATTTTGCCAGCCAGATTTCGTTGCCCAGCTGGGTCATCGCCTGAGAAACCAAGGGCATATTTTTTTTGATGTTGACAGTTTTGCAGATCAAATGGGAACAACTCCTTTAACAGGCGGACCGATGGGGTGCGCTTAAAAATTATGCAAGAAAAAGCAGGAAAGGGAAAGCCGGCAGAGCCGAAATCACCGCCGTGATAGAAGCGTGCAGGCGGCTGCCGCACAGCTGGAAGCTCAGCTTTGCCATCAGGCAGGAAAGGGTCATGCTGGCTGCAAAGCAGATTGCCCAGAACAGCGAGCTGTTGCCGGTGAGGACGACGATGACCAGCAGAAAGAACAGAGGAGGCAGCAACAGGGAGAGCAGCAAGCCGGTTAAGGCAGCGGGAGAGGATTTGCGGCTGCGCTCTAAGGTGGTCACTACAGCCCGCGGGAACAGCAGGAAGAGCAGAAGGGCAGCTGCAACCAACAGGGCATCGTGAAGAGAAAATTCCGTTGGAACGGGCGGCAGCGGGAAGGTGTGCATCAGCACAATGGTCAGCGAAAGTGCCGCTGCCAGAGCAGCTCCATAGCTGAGCAGCATCGGGGAAGCTTTGGTGTGGGTCGATTCAAAGACGCCGGAGGAGCTGCGCAGCAGGCGCTTGGACACCACCGGCAGCAGCAGGCAGAAGATGAGCAGCGCACAGCCAATCATCCAGATTGCCTGCGCAGAAAACTGATAAACGACCCAGCCGCCCAGCAGACCTGCCAGCGCACCCAGCCAGGACAGACCGATGGCAGCGGGCAGGCGCAGGGAGGTTTTGACAGCCGAAGGGCTGTGCTCGACGCTGAAGGAAACCTGCGGCGCATATCCGGCAGCAAGGCGGATGGCAAATGCCAGCGCTAGCAGGAGCAAGGCAGGAATTGCCACAGCAGACAGATTGTATAGGCGTGGAAGAGCGGTCATCTCCAGTGGCTGCTCCAAAAGCGGATTGACAAACCGCAGAATCTCCTCCATCGTCTGGGAATGGAACGGGACGGTGGCATGAAAGCCGCTGTCGGTGATGGAAAGAAAAACATCGTTTTGGTCTGCGTGGTAAACGCCGCCCATGTGGATGATGCTGTCGGAGGAAAACTTGTTGTACATCAAGGTCATCTGATAAGGGGTGGCAATGTCGTCGCCGTTAGAGGTCAAAAGAAGGATGGGCTGGCGCACCATCTGCGGCGACAGGGAGTTGATCCACTCGCTTTGGTTTTGGTAGTTGCCATTGACGATGATGGCGTCGTCAATCTGCTGGCTGTCCAGCATCGGGGAGAGGACCACCGCCGCCTTGCAGCTTTTGCTGCCGGTCATCAGCTGGTCAAGCAAGGAGTTAGCTCCTGCATGAAAGCCAATCCAAACCTGTTCGGATGGTTTAATGCCGGAAAGGGATTCCAGCAGCTGCGCTTCTTTTTCCAGCAGGCTGCCCTGCGCGGCAGCGTCCGGGTCAGGATGGGCAGGGTGCTCGGCGACCAGCACCGGAAAACCCTGTGACGAAAGAAAATGCAAAAGGTTTTGATGTGCATACCCGCCCTGCGGAACAGCCAGCAGGAAGGCGGTCTGTTGTTCACCGGCATAGTAGCGGGCGTGTTCTTCTGCGGGTGTCCCGCGATGGGAAAGGTCAGGCAGCAGCAGAACGGACAAGCAAACAAGCAGCAGGACAGACAAGGCAATCAAACCGTTTTTGGCGCTGCATATCTTTTTTAGACGCATCATCATTCCTCCTGATAGGTTCAGATTATTACTCCATATTATACATCGGAAACTGGGGGGAAGCAAGACGGCAGAAAGCAAAAGCAGCGGCAGCGCGGATGCCCGCGCTGCCGCTGCTTTTGTGGTGTACAAAGGATTTACAGGATGCAGTACTGCTCCATATATTTTTCCATGTTGACCAGCACGGAGGCGTACTCCGGCTTTTCTTTGAGGTACTCATAGATGTCGGCAACGGTGATGATGGCATGAACGTTGATGCCAAACTCCTCCTTGACCTCCATGACAGCGGTCTTGCCTGCGTTCTGTCCAACCTCGCAGCGGTTGACCGAAATGAACATATCCGGGATGGTTACTTTGGCTGCGCTTTGCAGAATCGGAACGGTTTCGCGGACAGCGGTGCCGGCGGTGATAACATCCTCGATGATGATGATGCGGTCGCCGTCCTTTGGCTGGTAGCCGACCAGGCTGCCGCCTTCACCGTGGTCTTTGACCTCTTTGCGGTTGAAGAAGTATGGTTTATCTACGCCGTAGCCGCATGCCAGCGCACCGGCTGCCGAGGTAGCCAGCGGAATGCCCTTGTAGGCAGGACCGAACATGGCGTCAAAGTTATCCTTGCAGTTTTCCATGATGCACTGAGCATAGAATTTGCCCAGGGTGGAGATCTGTGCGCCGGTCTTATAGTTGCCGGTGTTGACAAAATATGGGGAAAGACGTCCGCTCTTGGTTTTAAATTCGCCAAAACGCAGAACATCCGCGCTCATCATAAATTCGATAAATTCTTTTTTTGCAGGGGAAATCATGGTGCAACATCCTTTCCGATTTTGTTAAAAGGTCAGTGGGAACAAAAGTACCCTTGCTTTACAGTTTACCACAGCTTTTCCGTTTCCTCAACCGCTGCGCGAAAAAAATGCTCGAAACCAAACGAATCCGGCACTTGACTTTGCACAGGCAAAAGGGGTATAACAGAAAAGGAAAATATGTTGGAGAATCGAGGAGGAATGAGTCTTGGTCAACATTACCATTGATTCACAGCTCAAGGCGGTCTGGCAGCAGGCAGCTTTGGGATGCGTTCAGTGTCGGGTGGTCGTGCAGCCCAGTTCCCGGCAGCTGCTCGAAGCAATCGACATCGTTTGCCGTCGACTGATGGACACCATGAGCATCGAGCAGATCAAATCCAGAGAGCATATCGCGCAGACGCGCGCCTGCTGCAAGGCGCTGGGAAAAGATGTCAAGCGCTACCGCAATTCCGCCGAGGCGCTCCACCGCAGGGTGCTTCAGGGAAAGGGATTGTATCAAATCAACAATGTTGTCGATGTCAACAACCTTCTGTCGCTGGACAGCGGTTACTCTTTGGGCAGCTATGATTTGGAGCAGCTGGAGGGTGACATCGTCTGGAAGTCGGCAGGAGAAGGGGTGCATTACCGAGGTATCGGCAAGGAGGCGGTCAACATCGAGTTTTTGCCGGTGCTCAGCGACCGGCAGGGATTTTTTGGAAATCCAAACAGCGACAGCACCCGCGCGATGATTACCCCGCAGACCACGCAGCTGCTGATGTGCGTCTTTGGGTTTGGCGGCGCGCAGCCGATGCAGCCGATGCTTGAGCAGATGTGTGATGCGCTGCAAACCTACTGCGGCGCGACCGATTTGGAAACAGCGGTAATTGTGTGATTGGGTCAGCCAAAAGAATGGAGGGATTTGGCATGAAAAAGGATTTTGCCTTTTACCGGAAGCTGTTCGCTTCCACCTTTTATCTGAGTGCGTTCACCTTTGGCGGAGGATATGTCATCATTCCGCTGATGCGCAAAAAATTTGTAGAGCAGTTTCATTGGATTGAGGAAACCGAGATGCTCGACCTGACCGCGATTGCGCAGTCAGCTCCGGGACCGATTGCAGTCAACGCCTCCATCCTGATTGGTTATCGTCTGGCAGGATTTGCCGGTGCGATGGTCAGCACGCTGGGCACGGTGCTGCCGCCGCTGATCATCCTATCGCTGATTTCCCTTGCCTACACCGCTTTTCAAAGCAGTCTGATTGTCAAGCTGGTGCTGCGCGGGATGCAGGCAGGTGTAGCGGCAGTCATTGCAGACGTGGTCATCAGCATGGGCGGAGATGTTCTAAAGCAAAAACGATGGCTGCCGATTTTGATTATGCTCGGCTCCTTTGCGGCTGCCTGCTTCTTTCATGTCAATGTAATGCTCATCATCATCGTTTGTGTGCTGATTGGTTTGTTTGCCACCCTGCACGACGAGCGCAACGGAAAGGCGGGTGCATAAGCATGACCGTACTTTTGGAATTGTTCTGGAGCTTTTTCCAGATTGGACTGTTCAGTATCGGCGGCGGATATGCTGCCATGCCGCTGATTCAGCATCAGGTGGTTGATCTGCACGGATGGATGACCATGCAGGAGTTTATCGACATCATCACCATCTCGCAGATGACACCGGGACCGATTGCCATCAATTCGGCAACCTTTGTCGGCATCCAGATTGCAGGACTGCCCGGCGCTATCATTGCGACCCTCGGCTGTGTCTTCCCTTCCTGCGTCATCGTCCTGACGCTGGCGTGGGTTTATTTTCGCTATCGCAATCTGTCGGTGGTACAGGGTGTGCTGGGCGGACTGCGTCCGGCGGTGGTGGCAATGATTGCCTCGGCAGGCATCTCCATTTTGGTCACTGCCCTGTGGAACGCCGGACCGATTTCGCTGAATCCGGCTGATTTGGACTGGATTGCGGCGGTGCTGTTTGTTGCAGCTTTGTTTGTCCTGCGCAAATGGAAGCTCAATCCTATCTGGGTCATGAGCGGAGCAGGCGCGGCAGGACTGGTGCTGTACCTGTTGCTGGGATATTAAAATAAACCCGTCTTTTCTGTTCTAACATGGGACGACCCTTCATACAGATAGGGTGAACCAAAATAACAGGAAGGGCGGGTTTTATGAATAACGAGGAAAAAAAGAGCATGGGCGCACACAATCTGATTTTGGAGGAGCGCGGCTCACTGACGGTGACCGGTGTGGAGGACATCGACAGCTTTGATGATCAGACGGTGGTAATTTACACCGGTCTTGGCGAGCTGACCGTCCGCGGAAATCAGCTGCACATCGAGCGCATCGACCTGCAGGCAGGAGAGCTGGAGCTGCAGGGACAGGTCGATGCGCTGACCTACGCCGACCAACCTGCGGTGAGAGGCGGATTTTTTGCGAGGATCTTCCGATAGATGATGACCGGTATCACCATCGCAAAGGAAACCCGGCTGTTTCTGCTTTCGTTGGCGGTGGGAGCAGGGATGTCTTTTCTGTATGACCTGCTGCGGGTGCTGCGCCGCAGGACCGCGCACCGCGCAGCTGCTGTTTCGCTGGAGGACATTCTGTATTTCCTGCTGTGCGCTTTGCTGCACTTTGCCTTTGTTTTAAAGGATAACCGCGGACAACTGCGTGGGTATATCCTGGTGGGTGAGCTGCTGGGCTGGGTCTGCTGGCACCTGAGCGCAGGTGCGGTGCTGGTGGAGGCAGGCAGCTGTCTGTTGGGCATTGTGCAAAGGGTTGTGGCAGGGATTCTGCGGGTGCTGCTCTTTCCGCTGTACTGTTTGTATCGTCTGATGAGAAGGATTTCGGCAACTTTGTCGAAGGTGCTGGAAAAAATTTTAAAAAAAGTTATACAAAAGGGGAAATATACCTTGAAACGCAAGCGGCTGATGTTGTATAATTTAATTGGTCGATTCAAAAGAGTAAATCAGAAAAGAGGAGATTGCGATGGCATCGAAAAAGAAACCGCTGAGTAAAAACCGTCTGCTGGTCGCGTCGATGGCTGTGTTTATAGCGGTCTGCTCTTTTAAGATTGTGAGCACCCAGATGGAAGTTTCTGCCAAGCAGTACGAGCTCGAGCAGCTGGAAAAAAGTATCGAACAGCAGCAGAAGATCAACGAGGAACTGGAAAATCAGTTGGAGCAGGGAAAGAACGATCAGGGCGAGGTCATCGGTAGAATCGCGTTTGAACAGTACGGGTATGGTTACCCGGACGAACATATTTATATTGACAGCCAGGCCAGCTGAGCTTACATTTTATAAGATTTAGGAGGACGTTGTAGAAATTATGCAGTTAGCGATTGGAGACGTACTGGAAGGAAAAGTTACCGGCATCACCAAATTTGGCGCCTTTGTAGAACTTGAACCGGGCAAGACCGGCATGGTCCACATTTCTGAGGTGTCTACCGATTATGTGGAGGATATTTCCCAGTATTTAAAGAAGGACCAGACGGTCAAGGTGAAAGTTATCAATATCACAGAAGAAGGAAAGATCAGTCTCTCCATCAAAAAGGCGATGCCAAGAGAACCGCGCCCCGAGCAGCACAATGCGGGAGGCAAGGGTGGTTCCAAAAACTTTGGAAACAGACGTTATGACAACAGCAGCAAACGTCCCTTCAATCCACAGCAGGTCAGCAGCTATGAGTGGAATCCGCGCAAAAATGAGAGCGCATCCTTTGAGGATATGCTCAACAAATTTAAACAGACCAGCGATGACAAGATGTCTGATTTGAAAAAGTACCGCGGAGAGGTCAAACGTGGCTCGGCAAACCGCCGTTCCCGTCAGGATTGATCGGCAAAACCAAACAGAAGATCAAAAGGAGAAGCGGGGATACCGGCTTCTCCTTTTTTGCAATATGGGAGGATATCCGATGCAGGGGAAAAAGTGGATGGAAAGAATCTGCCGACGCTACAGCGACATTTTGGGTGAACAGCTGACAGGGATTTATCTGCACGGCTCGGCTGCCTTTGTTTGCGCCTCCGGTGCAAGCGATCTGGATTTTATCGTGGTCATGTCAGGTGCGCCTTCACAGCAGCAAAAGAGGGAGATGATTGCCCTGCTGCTGTGTCTGAGCCGGGAGTCGGACGCACCCGGCAAGGGCTTTGAGATGAGCGTGGTGGAGCAAACGGTTTGCAAACCATTTTGTTATCCCACGCCCTACCTGCTGCACTACTCGCAGAGCTATCAAAAGCAATTTACCGAAGATTTGGACGGATGGTGCCGCCGCATGAACGGGGTGGACTATGACCTGGCAGCACACATCACCGTCATCCGTCAGGTGGGCATCTGCCTGTGCGGAAAACCGATTGCAGCGGTGTTTGAGCAGGTGCCGCGGGAAAACTATCTGGACAGCATCTGTCGGGACGTGCAGGATGCACCCATGCAGATATTGGACCAGCCGCTCTACCTGACTTTGAACTTATGTCGGGTGCTGGCAGCCTGTCGGCAGGGATTGGTGCTTTCCAAGTGTGAGGGTGTGCGCTGGGCGATGCAGGAAGACTCACTGGCAGAGTTTCTCCCGATGCTCAAGCAAGCACAGCTTTGCTACCAAAGCGCAGAGGAATTTATTTGGGAGAGCGAAACGCTGAAGCGGTTTGCTAAAATAGCTTTAAACCAAATCGACAGCGCCCTGTTGAAAACACAGCAGGACGAAAAAAGGAGGATTTGTCAGATGGAGCAGAACAAGGCAGAAAAATGGTGTAAAATCGAAATCTATAATGAATACCTTAAAAAGATTCCCAGCCTGCTGGTGCAGATTCATGCCGTAGAAAAGATGTATGAAAAGGCAAAGCTGGAGCAGCAGATGCTGACCACACAGCCGGAAAACGACAGCAGAAGGCAGTATCAGGCGCGGCTGGATTCCACCGAGCGTCAGTGTGCCTGCCGTTTGCAGGAGATGCAGGAGGAGCTGCGTCTGGTGCAGGGACTCAAGGCACAGCTGGAGGAGGAACTGGGCGACCAGCTGGGTGTAAGCAAACGATAGGATAAAAAAAGAGCGGATGCAAACGCATCCGCTCTTTCATTTTCTTTTGAGAAAAGAAACTTATCTTTCTTCTTTCATTTTAGCAAAGCACTCGCTGCAGTATACTGGGCGGTCTTCTCTTGGTCTGAAAGGAACTTTAGCTTCTTTGCCGCAGCCTGCGCAAACAGCAGTGAACATTTCTCTCTCAGCTTTTTTGCCAGCTTTGCGAGCGTCTCTGCAGTTTTTGCATCTCTGAGGCTCGTTCTGGAAACCTTTTTCAGCGTAGAATTCCTGCTCACCAGCAGTGAAAACGAATTCAGCTCCACATTCTTTGCATACTAATGTTTTGTCTTCGTACATAGCTTTTTTACCTCGCTTTATATATTCGCCCATGGACCGGAACACTGGAGATGATTCGCAATGAAGTCGTATCGCTCTGCTGTGAGTCAAGGGCATATTTATAATCGCAGCGTTTCTGCGACTACCAACTTGATTATCGGGTGCTGCCCCGAAGCTTTCGTCTAACTCGTTGCAGGGCATTGTCGACAGCCTTTGTGGAACAGCCCAGCTGCTGTGCCATCTCTTCATAAGAAAGACCGTTGAGGTACAATGTTAAGGTTTCCTGTTCTAATCCAGACAAAAGGGTCTTGATTTTCTGCCGGCGCAGCTGTTCCTCCTCCTGCTTGAGGTAGGCTTCCAGTGGGTCGCCGTTGCGGTCGGACAGCTCGGCAAGTGCCTGTGCGGAATCGAGCGGCAGATAATTATTCAGCGGCAGATGTTTTTGCTCCAGAAAAAGACGGATGGTTCCCAGCATCCGAAACAGGATGCAGCGGGAAGCAAAGGTTGCAAAGGAAGCTTTGCGGGTGCTGTCATAGCTTTTGACGGCTTGCAGCAGTCCAATCAAGCCTTCCTGTACCAGGTCCTCCGGTTCCAAACCTGCCAGTTTGTAGCAGCCGGCTTTTGCTTGGATGTCCGGCAAAAAACGAACGATCAGCTGTGCCAGTGCATCGGTGTCACCGCTTCGGGCAGACAAAACCAGTTGTTCGTCAGAAGGTTTGCAGGATTGTTTGGACATAATCTTTCTCCGTTGCTGTAAAAATGCCACTACCCCATTATATAGTACGAAAAACCTTCTGTCAATTCATTTTAGCCGCAAGTGCAAATTTTATTTTCTGCAAAATCGGGCGACTTTCGGCAATTTTGAACAGCTTTCATCGAGGATTTTACCATTTACGACAAAAATCTTCTTGTGACCGGAGATAAAACAAATGAAAAAATTTTTGGGCAGGATTGAATTTGATTTTCATTTTGCGCCTATGGTATAATAAAAGGCACGGTAGCGCTCTCGGGCGACTTGACACGGCGCAAGGGTGCGGCTATACTAGGAAATATTGTTAATCGAGTAACAATGTAAAACAGGAGATGAGGCTATGAAAAAAATCCAGGTAAAAGTTTGTGTTTGTACAGCGTGTGTGATGAACGGCTCGGTGGAAATCATGGAGTCGGTGGAAAGTCTGCGCGACCTGCGCGAGCAGATGGAGGAAGGATACACAGCAGAAGAACATGAAGTGTTGGAAATTGCAACCGATAAATGCCTCGGCGGACTGCCGCATCAGGAGGATGCTCCGGTGATTGCGGTCGATGACAAGGTGTTCAGAAAAGCGGATGCAGAATCGGTCATGGCCTATATCGTCGAGCGTGTGCAGAACGGGGAACAGTAAAAATGACCCGCCTGTCTGCACACAGGTTTTATTGAACAACAGGGGGTAATAACAATGAGAGGGATTACTACGCCGGTAACCAAGATTAGAAGGCAGGTCTTTACCGAGATCGCCCGTCTTGCTTATGAGGATGGGGACTACTCCCGCATCGAGGAGCTGCCCTACACCATCATCCCGGGCGAAAAAGCAAACTATCGCGACAGTGTCTTCAAGGAAAGAGCGATTGTAGGCGAGCGGCTTCGCCTTGCGGTCGGTCTTCCACTGCGTCCAGTGGACCAGCACGCACCGGTATCACAGGGAATCAACGACAGCGCCATTGCGGATATGTTCTATGAGCCGCCGCTGATCAATGTGATTTCCTTTGCCTGCAACGCCTGCGAGGAAACCAGCTACACCGTCACCGACCTGTGCAGAAGCTGTATCGCACATCCGTGTACGGCAGTTTGCCCGGTCAAGGCAGTTTCTATCGTGAACGGCAGATCCTACATCGACAAGAGCAAATGCGTCAAGTGCGGACGATGCGCACAGGCTTGCCCATATTCCGCCATTGCTAAGAGCGAACGTCCCTGCGCAGCGGCTTGCGGAGTGGACGCCATCGAAAGCGATGAATACGGAAGAGCAAAGATCAACTACGATAAGTGCGTTTCCTGCGGACAGTGTCTGGTCAGCTGCCCGTTCAGTGCGATTGCGGACAAGTCCCAGATTTTCCAGCTGATTCAGGCAATCAAGCGCGGCGACCAGGTCATCGCAGAGGTGGCTCCTGCGTTTGTCGGTCAGTTTGGTCCGTTGGCGTCGCCGGAAAAGGTGCGCGCTGCCCTGCGCAAAATTGGTTTTGACCACATCTATGAGGTCGCTCGCGGTGCGGACATCGGCGCGGTGGAGGAAGCCGAGGAGTACATCAAGAATGTGCCGACCGGCAAGCTGCCGTTTTTGGCAACCTCCTGCTGCCCGTCCTGGATTATGATGGCAAAGCAGCAGTTCCCGCAGATTGCCCACTGTATTTCCGACTCGATGACCCCGATGGTAGCCACTGCGCGTATCATCAAGGAAAAGCACCCGAACGCCCGCGTGGTCTTTATCGGTCCATGCGCTTCCAAAAAGCTGGAGGCAATGCGCGAAGACATCCGCAGCGATGTCGATTTCGTCATCACCTTTGAAGAGCTGATGGGTATCTTCCAGGCGAACAACATCGAATTTTCCGATTTGCAGGACGACACCGGCTTTAACCACGGTGCGACCGCTTCGGGCAGAGGCTATGGTGTGGCAGGCGGTGTAGCAAAGGCTGTTACCGACTGTATCCGAGAGATGGCGCCTGAGCTGGGCGAAATCAAGACCGACCACGCAGAGGGTCTGGTGGAATGTAAAAAGATGCTGACCCTTGCAAAGCTGGGTAAACGCGACGGTTATCTGCTGGAGGGTATGGCTTGTCCGGGCGGCTGCGTCGGCGGTGCAGGTACTTTGACCAATATTCCAAAAGGTGCCAAAGCCGAGCAGGAATTTGCCGCTAAGAGTGAATTTAAAGTTTCCACCGAGGACAAGACCGTCTTTGAAAAGCTCGGAAAATATACAAAAAAATAAGTTACCCCCAAAAGGACCGCTCTATCTCGTAGAGCGGTCCTTTTTTATCTGCGAAAGCCGGGGAAGCGGCAAGGAGCAGAAACATAATTTGGTAAAACGGTGCGTATAATGAGCTAAAACGCTTGCAGGAGGGAAACGACATGAAAAAGGGCTCGGGGATGCGGCAGCTGCTGGCTATGCTGCTGGCAGTTTGGATGGCAGCAGCCGGTGCGCTGGGTGTAGCTGCGCAGGAGGAAAAAAAGCAGGTGGCAATGAGCTTTACGGCTCGTTCGGCACTTTTGATGGAGCAGCAGACCGGCAAGGTGCTGTTTTCCCAGAACGAAACACAGCGAATGGCACCGGCGTCGCTGACCAAGCTGATGGATCTTCTGCTGATTTTCCA
>Reeses_p2__coassemble_2209_pt1 | contig 11199 bp, 5 predicted proteins | sample Reeses_p2__metabat2_low_PE_034 | metagenome-assembled genome bin Reeses_p2
CTGCGCATCTATTTTGCCGGAATCATCTTTGTCTTCATTTATAATGTAGGTTCCAGCATCCTGCGTGCGGTCGGAGATTCCCGCCGCCCGCTGTACTATCTGATTGTCTGCTGCTTTATCAATATCCTGCTGGACGTAGTCTTGGTCGTCTTTTTCCATATGGGCGTAGCGGGTGCTGCCATTGCAACGGTGTTTGCTCAGGGAGTCAGTGCGGTGCTGGTGGTGCTGGCACTGTGCCGCTCCAAGGATATTTTCCGACTGGAACTCAAACAGGTTCGCTTTCACCGCGATGCGCTGGAGCTGCTGCTGAAAATCGGTCTGCCGGCAGGCTTGCAGTCGGTGATGTACAGCGCATCCAATATCATCATCCAGACCTCGCTCAATTCCTTTGGAACCAACACGATGGCGGCGTGGACTGCCTATGGAAAGATCGACTCCTTCTTCTGGATGGTCATCAGTGCCTTTGGCATCTCCATCACCACCTTTGTGGGACAGAACTATGGCGCGCGCAAGTTTGGACGGATGCGCAAAAGCGTGCGCATCTGTATCGGGATGGCAATGGGCGCTTCGGTCGTCATCAGCGCAGTCTTCCTGATTTTTGGAAAGTATGTCTACCAGATGTTCACCACCGATGCCACCGTCATCGAAATCGGAATGCACATGATGACCCTGATGGCGCCGGCGTATGCGGTGTATGTCTTTATCGAAGTCTACTCAGGTGCGCTGCGCGGTACCGGCGACGTGCTGGTGCCGATGCTGATGACCTGCGGCGGTGTGTGCGTACTCAGAGTGCTGTGGGTTTGGTTCATCGTTCCGCTCAAGCCGGTCATCGACACCATCCTTTACAGCTATCCAATCTCGTGGACGCTGACAGCGCTGCTGTTCATCTTCTATTATCGAAAAAAATGCCAGCAGTTCCCGGACAGCGACGAATAACACAAAAAAGGACAGGAGGTTCTGTGAGCAGTTCGCAGAGCCTCCTTTTGATTTAAAAGAGGAGAATGAACGTTATGTCAACAAAATTGGTTTTACTGGGAACAGGGACACCAAACGCCTGCCCGAACGCCAGCGGACCTGCCTGCGCCGTGGTGGTGGACGACCGGGCTTATCTGGTGGATTTTGGACCGGGCGTGGTGCGGCAGGCATCCAAGGCGTACTATAAGGGCATCGACCCGCTGCGACCGGACCTGCTGACCACCGCCTTCTGCACCCACCTGCACACCGACCACACGGGGGGCTATGCCGACCTCATCTTCACGCCGTGGGTGCTGGAGCGCAGCAGTCCGCTCAAGGTGTTTGGTCCCAAGGGCTTGCAGCGGATGACCGACCACCTGCTGCAGGCGTATGCGGTGGACATCGACTTTCGTCTGCATGGCTTTGAGCGAGCCAACGAGGTGGGCTATCAGGTGCAGGTGCAGGAGATACAGGAAGGCGTCATCTACCAGGATGAACGGGTGCAGGTGGAGGCGTTTGCCGTCAGCCACGGCACACTGGAAAGTTATGGCTATCGTTTTGTCACACAGGATGGGGTCATCGTGGTCAGCGGGGACACCGCACCCCTGCCGGTGGTCGCCGAAAAAGCAAAGGGCTGTGACATTTTGCTGCACGAGGTCGAATATGCCGCGGGCATCCGCTGCCGCGAGGAAAAATGGCAGAAATACCACCGCGAGGTCCACACCCTCAGCACCGACCTTGCTGTCATTGCTGCACAGGCGCAGCCCAAGCTGCTGGTCACCACCCATCGCATCTACCACATGAATATCCAGGACAACACCCAGGACCTTCAGGCGCAGATGGATGTGCGGTGCGCGGCGATTTTGGAGGAAATCCGCCAGGCGGGATATGACGGAAAGGTGGTCAATGGTCAGGATTTGGACGTCTTTCCAGTATAGTGCACAAAATGACGAAAATAAGGACACACTGAAATAAAAAATTCTACACAGAATTGTCACAAAATATGTCACAGGATATTGTAATTGCCAAAAGCGGATGCTATACTAAATGAGAAAAAAATAGGAAAAAGCCCGGGCTTTTTCCTATTCCATTTGGAATAGGAAGGGTTCCGCCGGCTTTCCGAATTTAAAAGGAGGCATTCCAACGATGAACGGATTAAAGAAAACGCTGTCCATCATGCTGTGTGTGGCAATGATTGCAAGCGGTAGCTTCATGGCATTTGCGGAAGGGGAAAGCAATCCGCAGAATGTTACTGTTGTTGAAGGCGAAAATGGCGGTGAAAATAAAGAAGAGAACAAAGACGAGGATAAACAGCAGTCCGAGGCGCTTTTGGCAGCAATCGGCGCGCTAAACAGTCTGCCGCTGTTTGACAGCCTGACCGAGGACACCGACGCAGACGCTCTGCTGGCACAGGTGCAGGCAGCCAGAGAAGCCTACGACGCGCTGACCGAAGAGGAAAAACTGCTGGTCGAGGAAGCAAAGCTCAACAACCTGCTGGATTTGGAATTCTTCTTTGCAAACCGTCCGTCCAACACCCCTGCGGATGCTCCGGTGAGCGAAGTGGTAGAGGCACTGGATTTGACCGAAGCGGCAGAAGCAGGAACACAGGAAAAGCCAACTGAGGTATCTGATGCACAGGGACTGAAAGACGCTGTTGAAGCAGGCGGCTATATCAAGTTGACTGCTGATATTAAAAATGTTGATGAAACTCTTGAGATTGGAACAGGAAAATCCGTTACAATAGATTTAAACAACCATAGCATCGGCTTTGCTTCTAAAAAGAATATTTCTCTGGTTGGAGGAAATCTGGAACTGACCGGTACCGGTGAAATTAAAGAGGAAAATCCTTGGTTTGGTCCTGTTATTGTAAAACCATTTGACGGAGAAGGTACCGCTAGTTTGACAGTAGGTCAAGGAGTAACTTTGACCGGATGGTCCTCGGTTTTTGTGGAAGCAAATCAACAGAACAAAAATCATAGTACCAATATTACAATCCATGGAACATTAAAATCGGTAGCTGACTCTAGTGGAGATAAAGGTTCCGGTGTGTATGTAAATGGTACACAGACCAATATAGATCAATGTCCTACTATTACCCTGAGTTCTACATCCAATATCATTTCTGAGGGTAACGGAATCTATGCGGCAGGATATGCAAATTGGAATCTGGCAGGTGATATGACAGGTGAAACCGGCGTGGAAATTCGTGCTGGTAAAATGGACATCACTGGCGGTACGATTGTAGCAACTGAAGATTCCACCACAGTAGGTCCGAACGGAAATGGCTCTACAACTATTGGTGCCGGTGTTGCAATCGCACAGCATAACACAAAACTTCCTATTGAAGTTACAATCAGCGGAGGTACTATTAAAGGTGCTACTGCGCTGAAACAGAGCAATCCGCAGAACAATGATGATACATCTGTTGCAAAAGTAGAAATTTCTGTAACAGGTGGAACCTTTGAAGCTACTTCTGCAAATGGTAACGCAGTTGAAAGCGAGAATGTCAAGAACTTCATCAAGGGGGGAAGTTTCTCTTCTCCGGTAGACAAAGAACATTTGGATGAAAGCCTCAAAGCAGGACTGTACAGCCCAAGTGCAAATCCAGATGCACCATACAGCTACTATACAAGCGTAGAAGAAGCCAAAGCTGCTGCGAAGGATGACCCAAATGCGGTTGTAACCGACATTGAAGGCAATACAGAAGAAGCACTTTATCCGGCTGCTGAGATTAACGGTAAAAAATATAAAACCCTTAAAGAAGCAATCGAGAAGGTGCAGTCTGGCGATACCATTTATGTCCTGAGAAATGTATCGGATGCACAGGGCATCAGTGTACCATCGAACAGCAACTTTACAATTGATTTCCAGAATCATACCTACACCCTGAAAAATCCAGGTGCAGGTTCTCCTGGAACAGAAACCAGTGGTTTCCAGCTTCTGAAAGATTCCACCATTACGATGAAAAACGGAACCATCCGTATTTCAGAGAGCAATGGGGGTAAATATGCAATTAAGCGTATCATCCAGAACTATGCTGACCTGACTCTGGAAAACATGCAGATTTATGCAGCTAATCAGGCGGGTGGAGAAGATGGTCCATTGACATTTAATAACGGTAAGGTTATCTTTACAGGTAACACCAGCATTTATACATCGAGTGATGAGAACCTTGCATTTGATGTATATGAATGGGACAACTTGAATGTTTATCCAAGTGCAACCGTTACATTTGACGAAAGCTATACCGGAACCATCAACGGAAAAATTCTCTATGATGCAACAAATGCATCCAGCCATAAGCTGACCATCAAAGGCAACGGCACTCTCGGCAAGATTGAAGCAAGCACCAGAGCTGAAACAGCAGCTAAGAACGAGGGTATTACTGTTTCCGGCGGCAGATTCACTGCACCGGTGAATAAAGACTACCTTGCTCCGGGATACAACTTTGAACTGAAGAGCAATGACGGAACCTACAGCTACTACCCGACCCTGGATGCTGCAAAAGAAGCGGCAAAGGTTTATGGAGGTACCATTACCAATCTGAATGATAACACCACAACGGTTGTTCCACCAAGCCCGAACGCACCGGAAAAACCAAATGGCAGCACCGGCAGCACCGGCAGCAGCTCGACCGTTCAGCAGATGGAAGAGCGCGAAAAACCGGACCCGGCAGACAAGAAGGCTATGGAAGAGTACAACTTCTGGATGCAGGTGAAATCTAAAATCCGCGCTACCGCAGAGGGCAAGACCCTGCGCATCACCGTTAAGGAAGGCATCGAGTATATGCCGGCAAGCGTGATGCAGACCCTGTATGAGTGCAAGGTTGGCATCACCCTGTACTGGGATGGCGTGACCATCGAGATTCCGGTCGGCAAAGCACAGCCAAAACAGGCTCTGCGCGTCTACTGGACCAAGACCAAACTGATGGATTTGTACAACGCATAAGTAAATAAAAAAGGGAACCGAGCAATCGGTTCCCTTTTTGGTTTGATTTGCTATTCCACCAGCAGGCGCTTTTCCAGCTCCAGGTCGGGTGTGACATAGGCGGTCTGATAGCTGACATAGATGACCATGCCGGGCTTTGCGCCGCGCGGCTTTTTGACATTTTTAATAAGGGTGTAGTCGACCGGCACCTGTGCGGAGTCGGCGGCTTTGGAGTTGGCTGCTGCCAGAATGGCTGCCTGATGCAGGGTGCTGTCGGGAATCTCTTTGCCCTCGCTGAGTACCACCGTATGGGAGCCGGGGATGTTTTTGGTGTGGAACCACATATCCCGACCATGGGCTTCCTTGAGGGTAAGCTGGTCGTTTTGCAGGTTGTTGCGCCCGACCAGAATGGTGAAGCCGTCGTCGGATAGGTAGCGCTTGGGTGCAAGGCGGGCTTCCTTGCCTTTTTTGGTGGAAGGTCCCTTGCGGCGCAGATAACCCTGTTCCACCAGCTCGCTGCGGATGGCAGAAAGCTCGTCGTTGGTCTGGGCGCGGGTGAGCGCATCAAACACCGAGTCGATGTATTCGGCTTCCTGTTGACCTTCTTCAATCAGCTGGCGCAGCTTTTTCTCGGCGGTGTCCGCCTTGCGGTATTCGCCGTAGTATTTCTGTGCGTTTTGGGACGGCGTTTTGCGCGGGTCCAGCGGGATGGTGATTTCGGCTTGCTGCTCGTCATAGAAATTGACCACCGTCGCTGCGCGGTCGCCCTTCTGGATGGAGTAGAGGTTGGCGCTGATGAGGTCCCCGTACATCTTCCAGCGTTCACGGTCGGCGCAGTCCTCCAGCTCCTTGTGCTGCAACGCAAGCTTGCGGGCGATGCGGTCGGAGGTGTTCGCCAGAATTTTGAGCAGGTCGGCGCTGCGGTGGCGCATCCGCTGGATGCTGTCCCGCTGGGTGTAGAAGTCATCGAGCAGCTGGCTGTAGGTCGGGTAGTTTCGGGTGAACATCATGCCGCCGTACTGGTGGATGTCCATGAAGGAAAAATCCACCGGCTTTTTGCGGGAGTCGATGACGCTGGTGGGGGTGCCGGTGTAATTTTTTGCCAGCTCAATCACCCGTGCCAGAAAGAAGCGCAGGCGGTCGAAGTGGTCGGAGGTCATCTCGGAGATGACCCGGTCGTCGCCGGTAAAGACGTAGTTTGCAATCTCGCGGCAGACGATGGGGGACACGCCCTGCACCGCAGCCAGCAGCGCTTTGGAAAGCGGGGTGTCCTTGCCCTGACGCAGCCGCTCTTCGACCTGCTGCGGGGTGCAGTCGATCAAATCCAGCTTGTCCTGCGCAGGCGGCAGGGTGTAGCGGACGCCGGGTAAAATCGGGCGCACCGAGGACATGGTGTCGTCGATGCGTTTGATTGAGTCGATGACCCTGCCGTCCTCGCCGATGAGGATGATGTTGGAATGTCTGCCCATGATTTCGACTGCGACGGTCAGTTCAATCAGGTCACCCATCTCGTTGCGGGTTTCAAAAATCAGGTGCAGGATGCGGTCCAGCCCGATCTGCTCTAAGCGCAGCAGCTTGGCGCTGCCCAGATATTTGCGCATCAGCATACAGAACATCGGCGGAGCCTTCGGGTTTTCAAAGGATGCGCCGGTCAGGTGCAGCCGCGGGCTGTCCGCTCCGGCAGAAAGATACAGCTTGACGCTGCGCGCGCCGTCTGCGGTGGGCTGCGGCAGGCGCAGGATGAAGATCATCTCCTCGCGGGAAATTTGGTGTATTTTATCAATGCGTGCGCCAATCAGCACACCTTCCAGCTCGTGGCGGATCTGGCGCAGCAGGGTACCATCCAATGCCATGGAAATCCTCCTTTCAAAAGGGGCGGGTGAAAAAAATTTTGTCTTAGCACAAATTTGATAAAGTTTCAGATGAAGTTATCGGTTACGATACAACATTATACCACAAAATGGGAAGGAAGGCGATAAAAGAATGGGGATTTGCAAAGAAATGAAAATTTGTAAAGTATTTCCTGCATTTTAGGCAAAGAAAACAGAAAAAATGCCCCGACACCGGAAAAATAAGTCGCATTGACAAAGGGAAAACGCAGGTGTATAATAGAAACAAGAAATTTACAGGAAACGGAATCTGCACCTCGTGCGAAAAAAACTTTCATTCCTGCAAAAAGCGGAACCGCTCTTTTTATCTAAGACATCTTCTACAATCAACATAATCCTTCCAAAATATCTTTGCAGAAAGGGGATTTTTCTGCAAAGAACAAAACGCCCTCTGTCTGACAGGCAGAGGGCGTTTTGTTTATTTGGTCAGGGTGCCGTTGGAAGTTTGCACCAGCAGCAACAGCTGTTCCTCGGCGCCGGTGGCGGTGTTGATATAGCACAGCACCCGGTCGCCGGTGGAGGAGGTGCAGAAAAATTCGTACACCGCCGCTTCGTTTTTGCCGGAGGTGGGGATGAGGGCAGGGCGCACGCTGTCCACCGTCAGCAGAGGACTGAGCATTTGCTGCGCCTGCTCGGGCGAAAGCTGTGGGGAAGGCAGCTGCCGCTGGTGGTGGTTGACCAGATAGCCGCGGGCATCCAGACCGAGGATGCTGCCGTCCTGCAAAGAAATCTCCACCTTGATGAGGTCGGTGTAGCAGATGGTCTGGGTGGCAGGGTCGAGGTAGGCAAAGTTGAGGGTCATCACCCCGTCGGTGGTTTCATAGTAGGTGTCCTTCATCGAGGAGTAGCCCTGTGCCTGCAAAAACTGCTGGGCTTTGTCCACCGCCTGCTGGTAGGAAAGGCGGGCGGTCAGCGCCTCGGGTTTGGCTGTGACCAGATAGCACAGAAAGCCGCCCTGACGGGTGATGGCAACCGAGTTGTTTTTGCCGTCGTGCAGCACATAGCAGGGCAGGACAGAATCCTCCCGGCGCAGCTGCGGCAGAGGGCGGTCGGTCACACGGGCGGCGATGGCTTTTGCCTGCTCGGGTGTGATGGCGGGTTTGTCCCGGGTCATCTGCGGCGTTTTTTCCAGCAGGTGGTCGGAGAAGGGTCCGTCGTAGATGAGGGTGGGATAGCCGGTGAAGCTGTCCTCCAGCTGGCGCAGGCGGTCGTCGCCGTCGGCGTGGACGGTAAAGGCGGCAGGGTTTTGCTCGGACGCTTGCAGCTGCTCGATGGTCAGGCTGCCGTTTTGCAGCGAGCAGGCAAGGTCATCCAGCTGGATGCTCAGGCGGTCGGCATATTCGCGCAGGGAGGCAAAGCTGCTGCGCTCCTCCTCGGTGAGCGGCGAGCCATTGGCAGTCTTGCGGGAGAGGTACATGGCATAGTCGCCCGCCTGGGATAAAAATTTGTTGGTGGCAGACAGGGTGGATTCCAGCGGCAGGGCGGACAGGGAGGATTTTGCGGCGGCGGACTCCTTCCACAGGCGGGCGCAAATCTGCGAAAGCTGCGGGCTGCTGCCGGTGTACATCCCTTTGACCAGGTCGTCGGAGAGGTTTGCCAGATTGTCGGCGGCAGAATCGGCGGCGCGGCAGTAGGTGTTCTGCAAAGCGGTGCGATAGGCGCGCGCACTCAGGTGGCTGTATGCTGCCCAGACGCCAAGGATGATGGAAAGGGCAAGCATCAGCGTGACGAGAATTTTGTAGTAAAGTGGGCTGACCGGGGTATCTTTTTGATTCATGGGGATTTTCCTGCCTTTCAAAGTAACGTTTCCTCATCAGTGTGAACAGAAATACAGCGGAATATACAGGAAATCCGCCGAAAAATCGAAAGAAAGTGAAAAGCGGTTGACAAACATTCTCCAGTCATTTATAATAAAATTGTACATTTTATGCGTGCGTTTTTAGTGATATTGAACATAATCCCGTTAAACTGAACAATATTAGACAAAACGGAGGATAAATGTTTATGAACGGAAATTTATATGAAGAACGAGGCGAGGACAGACGCATCCGCAAAAGCAAAAAAGCGTTGCAGGAGGCGCTGATTCGACTGTTGAGCAAAAAGAGCATCGGGGAAATCACCATCAAAGAGCTGACCGACGAGGCGGACGTACACCGCGGCACCTTTTACCACCACTATTCGGACGCGATGGATTTGAAGGTGCAGACCGAGCGGGAGATTGCCGAGCAGCTGACCGAAATCTTGAGCAGCGTGCCGCAAAGCAGACTGGAGCAAGGACCTTACCCGCTGCTGGTTCGGGTGCTGGAATATCTGGAGGACAACCGCGAGATTGCCAAGATGCTGGCAAGCGAGCACGGTGCACCGTGGCTGATGGAAGAGTTGTGTGCAGGCATCAGCGAGCGGTGTTTGGGAGCGCAGCTGTTTGGAGAGCAGCTTAAGTACGGCAGCCGGTTTTGTGCAGCGGGACTGCGGGAGATGCTGGTCAGCTGGATTGAGGACGGAATGAGGATGGCGCCCGGCGAGATGGCACGCATCATGGAGCGGATGATGGGCAGCCAAAGCCCGACAGCGATGAGCCGATAAGATTTCATACAATAGAGTGACAGCAGTGGGGAAGCAGACGAAAAAAACGGTCTGCGTTTATTTTTACACTAAAATGTATAATTATTCTTTTTAGAGTGTATTTTATTCATATAGAGATAGCGGAAAAAGAACAATAAAAGACAAAAAAGGAAGAAAATGTATATTAGTAAAACGGGAAATATAAAAACGCACGCAAGAAAATACAAAAAGAGCGACTTGTAACCAAAATGCAATATTTGCCCACAAAAAACCCGAACCGCAGGGGAAAAAGAGCCGTTTTTTTAATCAAAATGTAAAAAATATTGAGAAGTGCGACAAAAATACAGATATGTGTTGACTAAACTGTATTGCAGCCTTTACCAATTTGAGATAGAATAATAGCAGACGAAAGCAGGTGTGTGGAGCATCGTGCGGACGTCAAAAACACAAGGGTTGAATTTGAATAAATATTCAACCTAATTTTATTTTAGGAGGAAGAAAGACTATGAAAAAAGTACTTTCCGTAGCACTGGCTTCTGCTATGGTACTTGGCATGGGCGCTAACGCTTTTGCTATTTCCTACAGCACTGGCTCTAACGACAAGGCTGATTGGCCGGAAGATTTCAAATTTGACGGTGAACTGTTTGTAACCGACAAAGACGGCAAATATGTAGAGGGTGCTTCCACTTCTCTGAACGACAACGAAGCTGTTGACTTCCAGCCAGGCGACGTTATCTGGATGCCTCTGTACGCTGACGACCAGGTTGTTTACGATTCTAAATACGACAAGGGCGAAGCTGACAAAGATTCCGTTACTAGCGTAGAAGTTGCTCTTAACGGCATCGTTGAGACTAAAAATGGTGGTAAAGTCTACGAGAGAGATGGCGCATACTACAAACTAGGCAGCAACGATAAGTGGACCAAAGGCAGCGATGATTATCTGGTAGCAACTGGCGAATACGCAGATGCTGATAAGAAATACCCAATGTATGAAGTAGTTAACGTTAAGATCAACGCTGCTGCTCCTGAGCTGACCTATGATGGTGTTAAGAGAGAAGTTAAAAAAGGCAGCGAGAAATACTACATCGGCGCTACCCGTTACAAATCTGCTGCAAAATTTGCACAGGCAATCGCTGAAGAAGGCACTGCTGATGCTTATGTAACTGTTGACCTCGTTTCTGAGGAAGGCACCAGCGACAAAGCTGGCAAACCAGTTGACACCAACGAAATCCGTGACGATTACAACTACACCGGCAAGATCGACAAGAACTGGTCCATCAACCTGATCGAGTCCTCTTCTTACGACCTGGGCGAGCTGGTTGCTAAAGCTGAGCTGTACAGAGCTACCGTTACTGACGTAGCTTCTTACTCCAGATTCGATGCTGACATCGTTGCCAACGCTGTATACGTAAAGGTTACTCTGAAAGACTCCTGGAAGTTCACTGACAAAGAAACCGTTAAATACCATGTATACGTTGCTGACAACAAATCCGGCAAAGAAACCAACAAAGTATGGGTTGAAGGCACCTACGCTAACACCAACGTTGAGTACGTTGACTTCGACTGGACCAACGATGCTTCCGTAGCTAAACTGTGGAAAGTTCGCGAAGGCGAAAACGGCACTGCTGTATTCGACTTCGCTGACAAAGCATTCTTCACCGTTAAAATGTACTCCGAAGAGTCCATGTACCTCGACCTGTCCACCGCTTACAACAAAGCAGTTGCTGGCGAAATGGACGTTAACGCTGACAGCTTCTTCAAATTCGACAACGAAAACGCTAACTTCTCCAGAGAAGGCGAGCTGCTGATCGTTTCCGACGACGAGTCCCTGGTACCATACTCCATCGAAGATGGCGAACTGGTAAAA
>Reeses_p2__coassemble_2240_pt1 | contig 11013 bp, 13 predicted proteins | sample Reeses_p2__metabat2_low_PE_034 | metagenome-assembled genome bin Reeses_p2
GCATGCGGCTGTTAACCGCAGGGTCGTCTGTTCGAGCCAGACAGGGGGAGCCAAACACCTTTTAGGGTGTGTAGTTTACTCCGGAAGGGTTTCCGGAGTAAACTATATGAAATCAGGGCCTTTAGCTCAGTTGGTTAGAGCAACCGGCTCATAACCGGTCGGTCCCGGGTTCGAATCCCTGAAGGCCCACCATTCTTTTATGGGAAACCGATATAGGGGTATAGCTCAGTTGGTAGAGCAGTGGTCTCCAAAACCACGTGCCGAGGGTTCAAATCCTTCTGCCCCTGCCAGATATGCTGATGTGGCACAGGTGGTAGCGCACATCCTTGGTAAGGATGAGGTCACGAGTTCGAGTCTCGTCATCAGCTCCAAAAAAATGTCCATGAATGGCTTGTTCAAGCTGTTCATGGACATTTTTGTTTTGTTCGAAAAGATTTCAGCTTTAGAGAGTGAGAGTAGTGCTTGAAGTCTTACTCTCACTTTTTGCTTTTTTGCGAAAGGTTGCACGTTTGAATGCAACCCACACCCTAATTCGAGGTATAGGTGAAGGGGTTCTATCCCAAAGAATAAGTTACGAAAACATAGGGCAGTTGAGGAAATTCTTATTGGAACGGTCACTGTTTGACAACAAATGGTTTGGAAACAAACTTTTTCAGTCGGACACTATCCTCACGTTCACCGGAATATAGAGACGATTTTACTTGCCGGCAAAAAACATCGTCGAAAATTCAAAGTTTTGGCTTCTTTTATAAAAAAGGGGAAGTGCAAAGCTTTAATAAAATGCACCCTGTTTTTAGTTATTCCGAGAAAAATCTCAGTTATTCCAAGAAAAACCCCGATTATTCCGAGAATTATACCATAAAGAAAAGTAAATAAAATATAGTAGTAGTTGTAGTAATGGAGAGAGAAGCAATCTTGCAGTGTTTTGTGTAAAAGATAATCGTCGGCAGAAGGTATCACCAAAGCTGATGGAGCAGATTTGCACTTTTATTTTGACGGTGTTATAATCAAAGCATCTGCAAAGGAAAATCCGATTGATGATAGAAAGCGTAAGAACAAAAAATCATACCGAGCCTTCAAAGGTTCATTATGATGATCAGAAAGCGAGAAAACGGATGATTACCTTAACACCTTACCAGCCGCAATATCGACAGATCACCTTAAAACGAATCGAAGCTTTTTGGGGATTCCATCGGGATTTGGTACAGAAAACACAGGAACAGCCGCCGGACGAACAGGATTGTCTGATGATGCAGGATTTGGAAAGCTGGACATCAAACGACCATTGGCTTTTTGTCATTTTGCAGGATGAACAGGATGTCGGCTTTGTTCACCTGCAAAGGATTGGACCGATTGTTGTGCAGCTGGAGGATATTTTTGTGGATGAGCCGATGCGCGGACAGGGCATTGCAAGTCAGGCAATCCTTCTGGCAGAGCAGCAGGCACAAAAGATTCCCGGAATCGAAGCGATGACCTTACAGGTGGTCACCCGGAACGAGGCAGCGCTGAGGCTGTACCACAAACTGGGGTATGATACGATGAGCATGGTGACCTTGCGCAAAGAGTTTGGAGAAAATCATCGGGATAAACAAGCAGAATTTTTAGGGATGACCTTTCAAATTTGATGTATAGGGAGAGAAAATCGATGGAGGAAACGATTGGCTGCAAGACGGTGCAGCAGTTGGAAACATTTTTGCAGGAGGAGTACCACGCGCAGCCGGTCGAGCCGGTGGACTACCTTCTGTACAATGCGCGGCAGCAGATGCTCAATCTTTTTTATCCGCAGCAGATGCAGCAGCTTGCCGAACAGATTGGTTTTGGACCGGAGTCGGACGAGGAGGTCTGCGCTCTGTTCGATTGTCTGACCGAAACCTTCGACCGGGAAACAGCAGGCTCCCGGTATGTGCAGTACCGCTTTACACAGACCCTCCCAGAGGGCGTACAAGCCGTTTTTTATGTAACGGTGGAACGTGTCACCGGATTTGTGCTCCCGCAGTTTGAGTGGGCGTCAGAGGGCAACGGAGAAGGCGTGGGGGAGTCCTTCCTCGAAGGATTCCCCGATGTGTCCGAACAGAGCTACCGTCTGCTCAATCAGACCATGCGAAGCATCGTTTTGTATCAGGGTGTGTCGGAGCAGGACATTCTGCAAAATACCCCGCGCTACCAGCGGTATGAAACGGCGCGCGAATTCTGGAACAGCGTTTGCTGAGGGATGAATGGTCTTTAAAAGTTTTGCCGAAGTGACCGCTTGGACAGAACAGGGAACCGCTATAAGCTGCAAATGAAATGGGAGGGAAAAACATGGGAATGATTGCGAATTACCAAGCTGTTTCGGATATAGAGTTGGAGCAGGGCTTTGACTTGGATGATGTTGAAAGCTTGCAGGAAAAGGAAGATGCAGAAATATGTGACATAGATAAAATGTGGGATGCACTCCATTTTCTGCTGACAGGGAAATCTGCTGCCGAACCGCTGGAAAATAACCTCATCAGTGAAGCGATTGTAGGGCAGTTTTCTGCCTCCGGGGAAGATACAGGGGAATTTATAACCGGAATACGAAGCGACAGGGTAAAAGAAATTGCAGAAGCATTGCAGACGATAGATTTTGAAGGGTATATCGAGCAATTTAACATGAACAAATTTGCAGAAAATGAGATATATCCTGACATTTGGGAATATGAGGAGGAAGCAGATGAGATTAAAGATGATTTGCGCCTTTCCTTTGAAAGCCTGAAAAAGTTTTATGAGAAAATGTCTAAGCAGGGAAGTGCCGTTTTAGTATCCATTTATTGATAGAGAATTATTTCTAAATCAAAAAAACCGGACCTTTGCAAAATGCAAAGGTCCGGTTTGGGATTGTGGATGTTTATAAAATTTCTTCCAATTTATCCAGAAAGGCTTCTTCTCCGATGGTATTGACCTTAAAAAAGACAGCCTCGCTGCCGCCGGCGGTGATGGCGGACAGTTGCACCGGACCGTTTCCGGCTTGAAAGAGGGTGAGGTTCAGACTCAGACGATTTCCGCCGAAGTAGCTGTACCGCTCAAAGACCCGCACGCTGCATCTGGCGCCTTCACCATAGAAATCGCTGGAATCCTTCCAGGGTAGCAGTAAAGCTGCCCTGCAAAAGCTTCTGCTCGATTTGATGCAGCAACCGGTCAAAATCCTGCGAGAGGGTCTTTTCCAGTTTTGCCATCCGCAAAACCTCCTTTTGGTGAAATGATGGATTTTACAGCTGGTGGGTGTCCAGCCAGTTGCGCACGTCTGCAACCGTTTCGGTCAGACCGCCGTCCTCGATCGGGCAGGCAAGTCCGCTGTGGTGAACGATGTCCACAAAGGTCTGGGTGCCGCCCAGTTTGGCAAAGGCAAGGTATTTTTCCCATGCAGCTTTGTGGTCGTGCATCGACAGGCTCCAGAATTGCAGGGAGATCATCTGTGCCAGGCTGTAATCAATGTAGTAGAACGGGCACTCATAGATGTGCAGCTGTCTCTGCCAGCCTGCGCCGCGGTTGTAGAAGTTGACCTCGTGGTTGTCCAGGTGCGGGCGGTACAGTTTTTCCAGACGATTCCACTCCTCGTTGCGCTGGGCAGGGGTCCACTCTGGATGCAGGTAGACGCTTTCCTGGAAGTGGTCGACCTGACAGCCGTATGGGATGAAGGTCATCGCGCTTTCCGCATGGAACAGCTCATATTTGTCGGTGTCCTCTTTAAAGAAGAGGTGGTGCCATGGAGCGGTCAAAAATTCCATCGACATCGAATGGCTCTCGCAGACCTCCATTGTTGGGTCGCGCAGGTCAAGGTGCGGGATGCAGCGCAGTGCGGTGTAGTCGGCAAAGGCATGACCGGCTTCATGGGTCAGGACATCGACGTCGCCTGCGGTGCCGTTCCAGTTGGCAAAGATGAACGGAGCATCATATTTTGGCAGACCGGTGCAGTAGCCGCCCATTGCCTTGCCCTCCTTGGAGAGGACGTCGAACAGGTCGTGGTCGAACATCATCTGGATAAACTCGGCGGTCTCCGGCGACATCTCGGTGTACATCTGCCGACCGGCTTCCATCAGCTCGTCCGGTGTGCCGTGCGGCAGCGGGTTGCCGTCCGGGAAGAAGTAGGTGTTGTCGTATACCTGGAAATCCTCGACACCGATGCGTTTTGCCTGACGGCGCTTGATTTCGTTGTTGACCGGCACAATCTCCTCGATGACCTGGCGGCGGAAGTTGGCAACCTCCTGCGGACCGTAGCAGTTGCGGCGGCGCAGCAGGTAAGCCATCTCTACATAGTTGGAAAGACCCAGACGGTGCGCCTGCTCGGTGCGGTTTTTGACCAAACGGTCATAGATGTCATCAAATTGCGCTTGATGCTGGTCAAAAAAGCTGCCGTATGCCTGTGCAGCGGCTTTGCGCACCGCGCGGTCCGGGCTTTGCTGGTAAGGACCCAGCTGAGCCAGATTGCAGACCTTGCCGTCAAACTCGATTTTAGCGCTGGCGCACAGCTTCTGGTACTGCTGAACCAGCTGGTTTTCCTCCTGAATCAGTGGAATCAACTCGGGAGAAAAGCTCTTGAGGGAGATTTCGATGTTTTTGAACATCAGCGAGCCAAACTCCTCCTCCAGCTCCTTGCGGAAAGGAGAGGCAACCAGAGCCTTGTTAAACTCCTGGAGCTTTTCGTCGAGCACCGGAGCCATCTGCTCGTTGTACTCTTCCTCCTGGCTGTAAAATGGGTCGCGGGTGTCCACAGTGTAGCGGATGGTGCAAATCTGAACGTTGGTGGTCAGCTCGATGCGCAGCTGCTCCAGCTCTTTGATGATCTCAATCTGCTCGGAGGCGCTTGCAGCCTTCTCAAAGCGTTCAGTCAGCTGGGAGATGGTTTCCATCAGCTTTGGATAATCGGGACGCTCATAGGGAAATTCAGAAAATTTCATGGTGTTTTACTCCTTTATGAAAAATAATACAATACAAGTAGAAACTGCCTGAAGGTATTCTACCATGAAAGCTGGGAAATGTAAACTAAATCCACCGGAGAATGTTGAAAAGTTTATCAAACATCGACAGGAAAGGAGAGAGCAAATTTTCTCTGAAAAAACCGTTCTTTACAAACCGGCAGCCGGTAGTGTAAAATACCTAGAGAGGGCGGTATGCTCTCAGATTAACAAGGGGAGCGAAAACGATGAGAACGATAATCTGGTTTTTATACTTCTGGCTGTATCTGATTTTGGTGCTGCCGGAATATTGGCGGGTCTGCCGCATGGGCAAGCAGGGCAAAACCGAACAGCACAACCGCCTGGTGCGCACCCATGTCAACAACTGGGCAGGCAGACTGCTGCGCCTGGCAGGGGCGGACATCACCACCACCGGCAAGGAGAACATCCCGCAGGGTCCGGTGGTCTTTGTGGCAAACCATCAGGGCTATTTTGACATCCCGCTGATGCTGACCCAGCTGGATAAACCAAACCCGTTGGTGGCAAAGAAGGAAATTCAGAAGATTCCGATGATTCGCGGCTGGATGGAACAGCTGCACTGTGTCTTTTTGGACCGGGATGACCCGCGACAGTCGATGGAGTGTCTGCGTCAGGCGCAGGAGCTGCTGGGACAGGGCTATTCGGTGGTCATCTTCCCGGAGGGAACCCGCAACAGCGGCGGACCGCTGGGCGAGTTTAAGGCAGGCGCCATCCGTATGGCGACCCGCGCCGGTGTGCCGGTGGTACCGGTGTGCATCGACGGCAGCCACCTGCTGATGAAAAAAGGCAGCCTATGGATTCATCCGGCAAAGGTGAACATCCGCATCCTGCCACCGATTTCCACCGAAGGGATGGCAAGGGATGAGATTCGGGCACTGCCAGAGCAGCTGCGCCAGCAGATTTCTGATGAGCTGGACCGTCTGCGTGGCTAGATAAAATGAAAATTTGGGAGGATGAACAGAATGAAATGGATGATTGCTTCGGACCTGCACGGGTCCGCATACTGGTGTGAAAAGATGATTGAACGCTACCGCGAGGAGAAGGCGGGCAAATTGATTTTGCTGGGAGATATTCTCTACCACGGACCGCGCAACGACCTGCCGCGCGACTATGCGCCCAAAAAGGTGATTGAGATGCTCAACGGCATGAAGGAAGAGCTGCTGTGCATCCGCGGCAACTGCGACTGCGACGTGGACCAGATGGTGCTGCAATTCCCCATCATGGCAGAGTATGCGGCGCTGTGGTTGGACGACCGGATGGTGTGGGCGACCCACGGACACGTTTTCAATATGGACAACCACCCGCCGTTCAAAACCGGCGACATCCTGCTGCACGGTCACACCCACATCCCGGCAGCGCAGCCGTTTGGCGAGGGATTTTACTACATTAACCCAGGCTCGGTGTCCATCCCGAAAAACGGCAGCAAAAACAGCTATCTCATCTTGCAGGACAGCACCTTCACCCTCAAGTCGGTGGAGGACGGCTCGACCATCAGCAGCTACACCATCGAATAAAGCAAAAAAAGACGTACCGAAGCCGGTACGTCTTTTTTAATAAAGGAGCGGATAGAAAAGAAAGGTTCCTGTCAAGCGGGAACAGTTCTTTCGAGGTCTTATTTTTTAATCAGTTCGCCGATGGTAGCAGGAGTGCAGCCGGCAGCGTTGGACTCGTCGGTGTCCACGTGCATGGTAGCGTCGCAGCCTTCGCCGATGCGTACTTCTACATCGTCAAAGATGAGGCTGCGGTCTGGGGAAGAAATCTTGACCATGATGACCTCGCCGTTGGAAACGTTTGCTTTTTCTGCTTCAGCAGCGCTGATGTGCAGGTGACGTTTTGCAGCGATAACGCCTTCGGTCAGTTCAACCTCACCGGCAGGACCAACCAGTTTGCAAGGAGCGCTGCCAGCCAGGTCGCCGGACAGTCTGACAGGAGCGTTGAGCCCCAAGCTTCTGGCGTCGGTAGCGGAAAGCTCTACCTGAGATTTGGAGCGGAATGGACCCAGGATGCTGACATTTGCCTGAGATTTTTTAGGACCAACAACGGTTACCTTCTCGTTGCTTGCAAACTGACCTTTGATGGAAAGCTCTTTTTTAACGGTGAGCTGTGCGTCTGCGCCGAACAGAGTAGCGAAGTCCTCAGCGGTCAGGTGTACGTGTCTTGCGGAAGTTTCTACTGGAAAAGTATAGCTCATGGTTTTTACATCCTCCTGAAATAAAATCAACAGTGCAGAAAATACACCATTTTCTGATATAATGATAGTATGATTGAAAGGATTTTGCAAGTATCGTTAAAAATATAACAATATTTCGTCATCAACACTCTCTGTTTGGCGTACAAAAAAAGGAGTGAAGGAAATTTTATCGGCTGTGGGACTACTCCCACATGGGCAGGATGTGCTATAATAGCAAAAAAGACAGGAGGAACAACAGATGGAAAACAGGATGGAACAGCTGCGGGAAGAGTGCCTGCAATGTCAAAAGTGTCCGCTGGCGGCAACCAGACATCATGTGGTGTTTGGTACCGGCAAGACCGATGCGGAGGTTGTTTTTGTGGGAGAGGGTCCGGGCGAAAACGAGGACCTTCAGGGAGAACCCTTTGTAGGGAGAGGCGGCGCACTGCTGGATAAATATTTGGAGGCGGTGGACCTGTCCCGCGAGCGGAACATCTATATAGCCAACATCGTCAAGTGCCGCCCGCCGCAGAACCGCGACCCAAAACCGGAGGAAACCGCCTGCTGCATTGGCTACCTCAGCCGTCAGCTGGAGATCATCAAACCGAAAATCATCGTTTGCCTGGGCAGAGTGGCAGCCACCATTTTGATTGACAAGGGCTTTAAGGTCACCCGCCAGCACGGCGAATGGTTTAACAAAGACGGCGTCTGGTATATGGGCACCTTCCACCCGGCAGCGCTGCTGCGCAATCCGCACAACAAGCCGGATGCCTTTGAGGATATGCTCGCCTTGCAGAGCAAAATCCGGGAGATCTGCACCCACACCTACGACGGAACCGAATTATAAAAAGAGCCTTCTTTCTTGAGGAAAGAAGGCTCTTTTATTTTGCGGCAAGAAAAGATGCCGCCTTATCGTTCGGCGTAGGTGTTAAAGGAGAAGGCAAGGCAGTACAGCGACAGGGCAAACACCAGCAAGACATCGGAAAGCGGCAGGGTCATGCTGGAAAAGCACAGCACCTCTCCCACCGTCATCGTCAGACCAAACAGTGCGCCGCAGAAGCCGAAGGCGTTGATCCAGCAGGTGCCCTTGGCAAAATCCACATCGCCCAGGATGCGGCTGTGTCCCATCAGGAAGAGGGTGAAGCACAGCAGGCACAGCAGATAGAGGGTGCGTTCGGGCATACCGGCAATCTGCGGGTAGTCGCGGAACATCTCAACACAGGCAAGCAGCGCCCAGATGACCGGGAAGATGAAGGTGATCGAGCTGCGGTTGGCAATTCTTTCCAGCAGGAAGGATACCCCAAGCCGGACAAAGACGATGCCGCTGACCACTGCCATGACCGCCTGTGCGCCGGAGAGCAGCACACCCGACAGCAGCGCCGCCGGCAAAAAGTCGAGCGAATCCAGGATGGCATAGCCAATGTTGAGCAGGTCAAAGACGCCGCACAAAACCAGCACGCCGCCCAGCACCATCGCCAGCACCGCCAGCAGGCGGGAATTAAAGATGGAAAAGCGCAGCTGCTTTTTTTGCAGAAAGCTGCCTGCCAGCATCAGCACCGCCAGTACAGCCAGCGCAGCATAAAAGACGGTGGTCAGGATGCCGGCGGTCAGGAAGCCGGTCTGTGCATCAAAGTGGGTGATAGATAAAAAGCCATACAGCGGCAGACAGATGACAGCCGAGATGGCAAAGAGAAGCTTGGTCCAATTCAAAATAAACGCCCTTCTTTCTTTTGTAAGCTCCGCAAAGGTGCGGGGCGGTTTTTGTTCATTTTATCACACTTTCCGGCGTTTGTATAGTGTTTTCCCTCTGCCGTGCCGGTATATCGGGGAAAGGTAGGGCATATACTGCCTTACAGAAAAACAAAACGGAGAGGGGAAAGGCAGATGAAATGGATGAGCCTGACAGCTTTGTCGATGGCGCTGTGTCTGGCAGCGCTGCCGGTGTTGTTCAGCCGCGAGGAAACTGCGGTGCAGCCGGTGTCCCAAATGGAGATGCAGCAGGAGATAAAACCGGTGACCGTCAAACAAAAGCAGCAGGCAGCACCGATGGAAAACAGCTCAGCCGACCAGCCGGAGCCGTTTCGCATCCTCGACCGCAGCACCGGCAAGGTACAAACGGTGCCGGTGCAGGTGTATGTCACCGGTGCGCTGTGCTCCGAGATGCCGGCTACCTTTCACAAGGAGGCACTCAAGGCGCAGGCGGTCAGCGCGCATACCTGGGCGCTGTACTGTCAAAAGCAGGCGCGGCAGAACGGGCAGCCGTATGACTTTTCTGCCGACCCTTCCCGCTGGCAGGGTTATGTGACCGAACAGCAGGCAAGGGAGCGGTTTGGCAGTTATTTTGACGAGTATTGGGGCAGGGTCAGTCAGGCGGCGCAGAGCGTCGACGGACAGATTTTGGTGGACAGCAGCGGGCAGCCGATTGTAGCGGCGTACCACGCCATCAGCGCAGGAAAAACCGAACCGGCACAGAATGTCTGGGGAAATGAGCTGCCCTGTTTGACCGCGGTGGACAGCGCAGGCGACCGGCACGCACCCGGGTATGAAAAAACGACCACCATCCCCATCGAGCAGCTGCGGCAGAAACTGGAACAGAAGCTGGAACAGCAGGACATCCGGCTGTCGGACGACCCGGCACAGTGGCTTGCGGTGCTCGAGCGCTCCGATTCCGGTTATGTGACCCGGATGCAGGTGGGCGAAAGTCAGCAGAGCGGACTTTGGCTGCGGGAGCTGCTGGGACTGCGCTCCTCCGATTTTGACTGGGAGATTCAGGACGGAAACTTTGTCTTTACCACCCGAGGCTATGGGCATGGGGTCGGACTGAGCCAGTACGGTGCGGATTATCTGGCAAGGCAGGGGAAAAGCTATCGGGAGATATTGGCACATTATTATACCGGAGCGGTCTTGCAGGAGCGGACCGATTTTTAACAGGCGGTCGATTGGCGGTTGATTTTCCTTCCAAAATAGAGTATCATAATGAAAGACAGCACCGACAGGGAGGAATCATATGCCAAATCGACCGAACCCGCAGCAGGAACCGGAGAGCGAATGCTGCCAGGAAACCCATCATCACCATCTGGAATATTTGAAAAACCGTATGCCGACCCAACAGGAGATGGACGATGCAGCAGAGCTGTTCAAGGTCTTTGGCGACCCGACCCGCTTAAAGCTGCTGGCAGCGTTGCTGGCGCAGGAGATGTGTGTCTGCGATTTAAGCGACCTGCTGGGCATCTCTCAGTCGGCGGTGTCCCATCAGCTGCGGCTGCTCAGGACCAGCCGTCTGGTCAAAAACCGTCGGGAGGGCAAGTCGGTCTACTATTCGTTGGACGACGACCATGTAGCGACCATTTTGGCGCAGGGAATGGAGCACGTCCGCCACTGAGAAGGGCAGATGGGAATTTTTTTGGAAAAAAGGTTGACATTTTAAAAAAGCTGTGGTAGAATATTGACTGTTGCTAGATGGAGAGGTGTCCGAGTGGTTTAAGGAGCTAGTCTTGAAAACTAGTGACTCGCAAGAGCCGTGGGTTCGAATCCCACCCTCTCCGCCAAAGAATTTCTTTTGCGGCAAGAGGGTCAGGAAAGATTTCCACCTTTTGTGAAAATGAAATAAAAAGCATTGCGCTTACCAGTCTGGAGAAGTACTCAAGTTGGTGACGAGGCGCCCCTGCTAAGGGCGTAGGCCGGTCTAAAACTGGCGCGAGGGTTCGAGTCCCTCCTTCTCCGCCAAAACTGGACACCAGTTTTGATACAATGAGTATCGAAGCGGGTGTCCAGTTTATTTTTTGCAAAAGCCCCTACTTACAAGGGGGCATATATCTTTTAACGAAAGCAGGCTCTATGATAACCGTGAAATGGTCGTCATAGAGCCTTTTTGCATTTTTGTCTATATAC
>Reeses_p2__coassemble_2255_pt1 | contig 10942 bp, 10 predicted proteins | sample Reeses_p2__metabat2_low_PE_034 | metagenome-assembled genome bin Reeses_p2
TGATGTTTTTTGGCATACGCACAGCGGGCAAGACCATCGCCTTTGCACGGGCGGAACGCATCGAGGTCATCAACAATCTGGTGGATGGCATCAGCGAAGGAGCGAACCTGACTTCCCAGGGCAAAAAAATGCAGACGGTGGTGTACGAGTACCTCAAGGCATTTTTGCGGGCAGTGGCAGGCTTTGAATTTGTTCCGCGCAATGATTTTAGCGTCCTGACCCACATCATCAACTCGCTGCCGCAGCCGACACAGGTGCTCTCCTTTGTTTACCACGGGAGGGATTTGACCATCAGCACCATTCAGCCCTCGCCCGAGCAGGTGGAGCAGATGGTGCAGTCACTGGAAAAAAAGCTGAAGATGCCCCAGGAGTACGAAAAGGTGGTGTACAGCTACTACATCGACCCCGACCAACAGTGTGTGGCACAAATCACTCTGATTGCCCGCAAGTATGATGAAACCAATTTTTTAGAGGAGCTGCAAAAGGAGCTTCTCCCCGAGCCGTCTGCACAGGACGGAGAAGAGAATCAGAAAGAAGAGAAAACAGATGGAACAGAAGAAAATCGACCGAATCAGCCAACTGAGCAGACTCTCCCGTGAGCGTGAGCTGACGGAGGAGGAAAAACAGGAGCAGCAGCTGCTGCGCCGGGAATATGTTGATAGCATGAAAAACAATCTGCGTGCGACCCTGCAAAATGTGGTGATTCAGCACCCCGACGGCAGCAGGACCAAGCTGAAAAAATAACCACCCACCGGTAGGCAATTGTACCGGCAGGGAGAAAGGAAGGAGCGGTCCCCATGAAAAATGTAGACAAGTATAGCCGAAATTATTTTGCACCGGAGCAGACAGAGTATCAATGGATGCATCGGGAGTATGTGGATACCGCTCCGCGCTGGTGCAGTGTGGATTTGCGCGACGGCAACCAATCGCTGGTTGTTCCGATGGATTTGGAAAAGAAAAAAGCGCTCTTTTTATTTTTGTGCCGGATGGGATTTCGGGAAATCGAGGTTGGCTTTCCGGCTGCCAGTGACACCGAATACCAGTTTGTGCGCACCCTGATCGAGCACAATCTGATTCCGCCGCAGGTGATGATTCAGGTTCTTACACCGGCACGAGAGCCAATCATCCGCCGGACCATGCAGTCGCTTTCCGGCTGCAAACAGGCAATCGTCCACCTGTACAACCCCACCTCGCGGGCACAACGGGAGCAGGTCTTTGAAAAATCGAAGGAAGAAATCATCGAAATTGCTGTTTCGGCAGTTCGAGTTATCAAAGAGTGTGCAGCAAAAATCAAGGGGAAGATCCAGCTGGAATACACGCCGGAAAGCTTTACTGCCACCGAGCCGGATTTTGCGTTGGAAATCTGCAATGCGGTGGTGGAGGAATGGGGAGAATCGCCGCTGCCGGTCATCCTCAATCTGGCATCCACTGTCTCCCTTTCGCTGCCGCACGTCTATGCCAATCAGGTGGAGTATATCAGTACCCATCTGCACCATCGGGAGCGGGTCATTCTTTCGCTGCACCCGCACAACGACCGCGGCAGCGCTGTAGCGGAGGCAGAGCTGGGATTGCTGGCTGGCGGGCAGCGGGTGGAAGGGACCTTGTTTGGCAATGGGGAACGCACCGGAAATGTGGATTTGGTCACTTTGGCGCTCAACCTGTATTCCCACGGAGTAGACCCGCAGCTGGACCTTTCCGACCTGCCAAAGGTCGCACAGATGTACGAGGAATCCACCGGTATGCAGATTTCTCCGCGTCACCCATACGGAGGAGAGCTGGTATTTGCCGCCTTTTCCGGCTCCCATCAGGATGCGATTGCCAAAGGCTTTCGTTGGAGAAAGCAGCATCCGAATTCCCAGTGGAATGTTCCCTATCTGCCGTTGGACCCACGGGACATTGGGCGCAGCTATGAGCATGATGTCATCCGCATCAACTCTCAGTCGGGTAAGGGTGGCATCGGCTACCTGCTGGAACACCATTACGGAATCAATCTGCCCAAAAAGATGCGGGAAGAGTTTGGGTATCGGGTGAAAAGTATTTCCGAGCAGCAAAGCCGGGAACTTTCGGTCGAGGAGCTGCACCGGATTTTCAAGGATACCTATTTGAATCTGTCTGCGCCCATCTGCCTGGAGGATTTTTATTTTGTCCACAAGGATATTTACCGCACTACCGTGCTGCTGCAATTCCACGGACAACAGCTGGAGCTGACCGGACGGGGAAATGGTCGCTTTGATGCGGTCAGCAATGCGCTGGGCAAGGGATTGGATGTACGCTTCCATGACATCGTTTACCAGGAGCATGCGCTGGAGCGCGGTTCTACCTCGCGAGCCATCGCCTATATTGGCATTACCTCGGATGCGGGCAGGCAATACTGGGGATGCGGGATTCACACCGACATTATCGCAGCTTCGGTCTATGCGCTGTTCAGCGCAGTCAACCGGATGCTCAACGACCAAACAGAAGAGAAATAAAAAAGGCTGTCTGTACATTTTGTACAGACAGCCTTTGCTTATCGTTTATTCTTCTTCCGGTTCAATCAGAGCGTAGTTGCCGTCGTGGCGTTTGTATACGACATTGATCTCGCCGCTTTCAGCGTTGCGGAATACAAAGAAGGTGTGGTCGAGCATATTCATTTGCAGGATGGCTTCTTCAACCTCCATTGGCTTTACCGGGAAGCGTTTGGTTTTGACGACCTTGTATTCGTCAGGCTCATACATCTCCTCCACAAAGTCAGGTGTGAAGGCTGCGGCTTTCATCCGTTTTTCCAGCTTGGATTTGTTTTTGACAATCTGACGGAACAGGGAGTCAATGACGGCTTCCAAAGCATCTTCGCGTTCATCAGCCGTTCTTTCGGCACGGAAGAAAAGACCTTCTGATTTGATGGTGACCTCTACTGTTTCATGGTCACCGGAATGGATGACAGTGACCTGCGCCTGTGCGCTGTCGCCGAAGAATTTGTCAAATTTGGCAAGCTTTTTTTCAACCCTTGCGCGGAAAGAATCTTTGATACCTGTATTTCTGGCTGTGATGTTAACCTTCATTGTTTCAACCCCTTTTGCGATAGTGTACAAAATATTTAGGTTGAGTCCTTTTTATTTTGTTGACTTTATTATACTACTTTCCTCTTTAAAGGTCAATACAGTTTAAAGTCATTTCATAGAAAAAACCATATCTTTTCATAAAGGAGTTTCCACACATTCAGCGCTTTATTGTTTAAAGTACATATACAGCTGGCAGGGGATCATGCCGTTGTAAAGCTTGCGGCGCTTGTCCGCAGTCTTGCCGTAGGAGCGTTCAAACTCCATGTCCGGGCTGATGATATAGTAGCGGTGCGGGTGACCCTGGCAGAACACTTTGCCCATTGTGCGGTAGATTTCCTGTGCCGCCTTTAAATCGAGCAGACGTTCGCCGTACGGTGGGTTGCAGATGACCACGCCTTTCTCGACCGGGATGGAGAAATCGCGGACATCCCGCTGCACCACCTGGATGCGCGCATCCACGCCTGCCTGCTTTGCGTTGTGCAGCGCAAGCTCCACTGCCTGCGGGTCGATGTCGCTTCCCCATGCGCGGAAGGTGGAATCGCGGCGGATGAGGTCAAAGGCGCGCTGGCGTTCCTGCTGCCAGACCGAGGCGGGCAGCCAGTGCCATTTTTCAGCCGAGAAGCGGCGGCGCAGTCCCGGAGCGATGCGCATGGCGTGCATGGCTCCTTCAATCAGAAGGGTGCCAGAGCCGCAGAACGGGTCGTACAGCTGGGAATCGGGGTAGACATGGGCAATGTCGATGATGCCGGCTGCAAGGGTCTCCTTGATGGGTGCAATGACCGAACTTTTGCGGTAGCCTCGTTTGTGCAGTCCGGTGCCGGAGGTATCCATTGTAATCATCACCTGGTCGTGGTGGATGGAAAAATCGACCGCACAGGTGCTGCCGCTCTCCTCAAACCAGCTGACGCCGTATGCCTGCTGGAGACGGGTGACAATCGCCTTTTTGATAATCGACTGGCAGTCGGGGATGCTGTACAGCTGCGATTTGAGCGACCAGCCGCCCTTGACCGGAAAGGCATCCTTTCTGCCGATGTAGTCCTCCCAGCGGATGCGTTTGACCCCCTGAAACAGCTCTTCAAAACTGCGGGCTTCAAACTGTCCCAATACCAGCTGTACCCGTTCGGCGGTGCGCAGACCGATGTTGGCGCGGGCAATCATCTGTTCGTCGCCGTCAAAGGTGACTCTGCCGTCGGTGACCTGAACATTTTCCGCATCCATTCTGCGGACCTCGGACGATAAAACGCTCTCCAGTCCAAAATGGCAGGGAGCGGTCAGCGTTACTTTCAAAATCAATTCTCCTTTAATCTCACCGCCATCGGGCGGTCCGGTATGAAATGTGTCCTTTTTCTGCTTTTTATGATACCAATTTTTTTCTTTGAATGCAAGGGCAGCCGGCGTTTTCAATCCTTCCAAAGTAAAAACCGTGAAAAAAGAAGATGAAAACAAAAGAAAATCAAAGGATTTTGGAATCTAAACAGGATAAGCGGACAACAGAAGCAATAAATGATGGAAAATACCAAAATTTGCAGAAAAACAGCGAAAAATATTGACATCCTGTCACCTTATGATATAGTTGTATATGGTAATTAGGTCGAAAGACAGGCACGGGCAGACAGTGCGGCGCTGGAGAGCGTCTGCGGTGCTGACAAAGCCCCTAGAAAAACCACATGAGGGAGATGCAGTGCAGATGAAGGAAAATATTTTGATTAGTTTAAAGGATATCGTGGTCGAGTTTGACGGTCAGCGTATCCTCAAGGGAATCAATCTGGATATTCACGATGAGGAATTCGTGACCTTTTTGGGACCTTCCGGCTGTGGCAAAACAACCACGCTGCGCATTATTGGCGGATTTGTGGAGCCAAGTGCGGGAGATATTTTCTTCGACGGAAAAAAAATCAACGGAATGCCGCCTTACAAGCGCAACGTCAACACCGTTTTTCAGCGGTATGCGTTGTTTCCGCATTTGAACGTGTTTGATAACGTTGCGTTCGGATTGAACATCAAAAAGATGGATAAAAAGCTGATTGCACAGAAGGTTAAAGAGATGCTCAAGCTGGTGGGTCTGGTTGGCTTTGAAAACCGAAACATCAACCAGCTTTCCGGTGGTCAGCAGCAGCGTGTTGCCATCGCCCGCGCGCTGGTCAACGAGCCGAAGGTCCTGCTGCTGGATGAGCCGCTGGGTGCTTTGGACTTAAAGCTGCGCAAGGAGATGCAGACCGAGCTGATGCGGATTCAGAAGTCGCTGAAGATTACCTTCATTTATGTTACCCACGACCAGGAGGAGGCATTGACCATGTCCGACCGGGTGGTGGTTATGAAGGACGGTGAAATCCAGCAGATCGGCACTCCGCAGGATATTTACAACGAGCCAAAGAATGCCTTTGTTGCTGACTTTATCGGAGAGAGCAACATCATCGACGGCGTCATGTACGAGGACTTTGAAGTTGAGTTTGCAGGTCAGGCGTTCAAGTGTGTGGACAAGGGATTTGCAGAGAACGAGAGGGTCGACGTTGTTATCCGTCCCGAGGACATTATTGTAGGCGATTATGAAACCTCCCCCATCAGCGGTGAGGTGGAGTCGGTTGTCTTTAAAGGAGTCCACTATGAAATCACTGTGGATGCGCATGGATATAAGTGGCTGATCCACTCCACCCAGAGCCAGGCGGTGGGTGCGCACATCGGCATGAACGTGCGTCCAGAGGACATCCATATCATGAAAAAGATGGAGGCGTGATGGGATGAAAAAATCGGATAAAAAGAAACGGTCGCTGTTGGGCGCTCTGCCCGCAGTGCCGTATGTTGTGTGGATGGTTTTGTTTATTGCGATCCCTTTGGGGATGGTGGTATTTTTTGCACTGACCGACCCACAGGGACAGTTTACTTTGGAAAATATTGCCCGCGGCGGAGAGCACATGAGCGTGCTTTTGCGCTCGATTAAGCTGGCAGCGATTGCGACCATCCTGTGCATCATCATCGCTTACCCGCTGGCATACATCCTTTCCCGCAAGCAGGGCTTCCAGAAGCAGACGTTGTTTGTCATGGTCATGCTGCCGATGTGGATGAACTTTTTGCTGCGCACCTTTGCATGGATGACCATTCTGGAAAATAACGGTCTAATCAATAAATTTTTAGGCTTATTCGGCATCGGTCCGCTCCAGATGATCAACACCCAGGGCGCCGTTATCCTGGGCATGGTATACAACTACATACCGTTTATGATTCTGCCGCTGTACACCACCATGTGCAAGATTGGCAACGATGTCATCGAGGCGGCACAGGACCTGGGCGGCAACACCTTCCAGGTGATGGCGCGGGTGGTCGTTCCGCTGAGCCTTCCGGGTGTCAGCACCGGCATTACCATGGTGTTTGTGCCAGCAATTTCCACCTTCATCATCTCCAAAATGCTGGGCGGCGGTACCAACCAGCTCATCGGCGACATCATCGAGCTGCAGTTCCTGGGCAACTCCTACAATCCAAACCTGGGCTCTGCCATCTCGCTGGTGCTGATGGTAGTTGTCCTGCTGTGCATGAGCATTATGAGCAACTTTGACGATGAGGAAATGGAGGGGAGAATCTTATGAGAAAAAGCAGGTGGTTTTCTTCGCTGTATATCTGGTTGGTCATGGCTTTTCTGTATGCACCCATTGCCGTGCTGATTATCTTTTCCTTCAACGACAGCAAGAGCAGAAATACCTGGACCGGCTTTACCCTGCGCTGGTATGAGGAATTATTCCACGACCGGGTCATCATGCAGTCCTTTTTGGTGATGCTGGTGGTTGCCATCGTCTCCTCGGTCATCGCAACGGTGCTGGGAACGCTGGCAGCCATCGGTCTGGATAAGATGAACAAAAAGCTGCGCTCGGTGGTAATGACCTTTACCTATCTGCCGATGATCAACCCGGAAATCATCACCGGTGTTGCGCTGATGCTGTTGTTCATCTATCTGAAGATGGAATTTGGTATGCAGACGCTGATTGTGGCACACATCACCTTCAACGTCCCCTATGTCATCCTGAACGTGCTGCCCAAACTGCGGCAGATGGACAAAAATACCTACGATGCGGCGCTGGATTTGGGCTGCAATCCGCTCAAAGCCTTTACCAAGGTGGTCATCCCGGAGATTATGCCCGGCATCGTGTCCGGCTTTTTGATGGCGCTGACCTATTCGATGGACGACTTTGTTATCTCCTACTTTGTCAGCGGCGCTTCCATCCAGACACTGCCGGTGGCAATTTACAGTATGACCCGAAGAAGGGTCAGCCCGAAAATCAACGCGCTGTCCACCATTATGTTTGTGGTGGTCCTGCTGGTGCTGGTCATCTACAATGTGGTCAGCAGCCGAAAAGCAAAGGCGATGACCAGACCTGTATCCAAGGCAGGCTCCAAACGGGAGGGTGAGTTTTAGTGAAGAAAAAAGGATTTTTCTCCAGACTGAGCCTTCTGGCACTGAGCGCAGCACTGGTGTCGGGGATGACCCTTGGCTGTGTGGCAGACCAGGAGAGCAGCTACGATATGGACTACTACTCTCAGCTGGCGGATAAAGGAGTCACCATCAATGTTTACAACTGGGGTGAATATATCTCCAACGGAGATGACGATTCGCTGGATGTCAATGCAGAGTTTGAGAAGCTGACCGGCATTCGAGTAAACTATACTCAATTTGATACAAACGAATCTTTATACGCAAAGTTAAAAAGCGGCGGCACCACCTATGATGTTATCTTTCCGTCGGATTATATGGTTTCCCGTATGATTGACGAAGATATGCTGGAGCCGCTGGATTTTGAGAACATCCCAAACTTCCGCCACATCTCCGAAAAATTCAAAAACCCCTCCTACGACCCGCAGAACCTCTACTCGGTTCCGTACACCTGGGGAACGGTGGGACTCATCTACAACTACGATATGCTGGGCTTCGACCCGGACAGCTGGGATGTGATGTGGGACCCAAACTTTGCTAAACAGATTTTGCAGTTTTCCAACTCCAAGGATGCGTTTGCCATCGCCCTGATGCGGCTGGGATACAGCATCAACACCGAGGACCAGATGGAACTGGATCAGGCGGCACAGCTGCTCAAGGAGCAAAAACCGCTGGTGCAGGCGTATGTTATGGACCAGATTTTTGATAAGATGCAGGGCAACGAGGCAGCAATCGCACCTTATTATGCCGGCGACGCCGTCAATATGATGGCGGTCAACGAAAGCTTGCGGTTTGTCATTCCGAAGGAGGGCACCAACCTCTTCTTTGATGCGGTGTGCATCCCGAAGATTAAAGAGGACACCGAGGAGAGCCGTTTGAAAAAGTTGGCATCTGAAATGTACATCAACTTCCTCAACGAGCCGGAGATTGCCGCTGCCAATATTGAATATATCCAGTATTCCACACCGAACGACGCGGCTCTGGCATTGCTGGACGAGGAAACCCGCAACAACCCGGTGATCTATCCGAGCGACGACAAGCTGGAAAACACAGAGGTTTATGTCAATCTGTCGGAGGATACCAACCGCTATCTGGACCAGCTGTGGACCGAAATCATGAGCGCAGAGGCAGGCTACAACTACTGGAGTATGCCGCTGTTTTTGCTGGGCGCATTGGCTTTGTCGATTATCATCACACTGATGAAGCGCAACCGCCGCCGCAGACGGGAACAGTTCAGCTATGCGGACAGCCATAGAAACTTTTAACCCACCCCCGTTGGTGTTGGGGAAAATCAGCGAAGACCCTCATCGGAACCATTTCTCTGTTCCGATGAGGGTCTTCTGCTTTTAACAAGGTAGCGGACAGGCAAAGGATGTGCTAGAATGGAAACCAACAGGCAGTCCTGTAAGAAAAATAGGGAGGAAAAAAAGATGGCATCCAGCAAAGAATATTTGCAGTTTATTTTGGAGCAGCTGTCCGCGTTGGACGGAGTCAGCAGCCGTGCAATGATGGGCGAGTATATTTTGTACTACCGTGGAAAGATTGTAGGAGGCATCTATGACAATCGCCTTCTGGTCAAACCGGTGCAGGCAGCACGTTCCTATCTGCCGAGAATCCGATATGAAACGCCTTATGAGGGAGCAAAGGAGATGCTGCTGGTCGAAGAGGTGGAGGAGCCGGAATTTTTGGTCGGACTGTTTCGTGCCGTGTATGAAGAATTGCCTGCGCCAAAGAAGAAAGCTCGGCAGCAATGAGGGAGGAATGAGTAGTGAGTCATTTGTATCAGCAATATCGGGCGCTTGAGCTGGACGGCAGCTGGATTGGCTTGGAAGCTGGGAATGCAACCCCCTGGTTTTGCACACCCATAGGAGCCGAAATCATCGGCTGGGACGGTGCCATCCACTACTGCTTTGTGCCGGGATTTGCAGAAACGGTCTTTTGTGTCAACCCGGAAAATTACGGCGGGCATCTGGTCTATCCGATTGCGCGCAGCTTTGCAGATTTTTTAAGCTTGCTCCTTGCGGTCGGTCATACGAACTCGTTGCAGCAGGTCATCGGCTGGAAGCAGGAGGAATTTGAAAGTTTTCTGCACCGACCGGAGGAAGTGGATTACATCAGCAGCCCGCAGGTGCAGCAGGTGCTCAAAACCATCGCGGAGAAAACTGGAGTGGTCCCGCAGCCGGACCCGTTTGGCTATATCAAAGGCTTGCAGGAAGAATTTCCGTATGAGAAGATTGCATTTTCCAACGACTACTACGATACTCTAGGACTGGAACGACCCGATGGTACGACACCGGAATGGGTGGAGAACGGCACCCATGAGGGAAAGATAGAAATTTGCTTTCGGATAAAAGAAAATGGATAGAGGATATAGAAAACAGGTTCTGCGCAGTACCATACTGCGCAGAACCTGTTTTACTTTTTTCCAGACTATTTTATGCAATATTCAATTAGTGCTGGTGTTTAATCAGACCGAACTTTTTGGAAAACTCCATCACCAGAAGCGGAATGAAGGAAATTCCAAAAGCAATCAGGTACATCTTGGCAGGCAGAGCAGCCAGACCGAAGGCAATGCGGAGAGGGGTGAAGAGGACCAGCAGCACCAGCGCCAGGGAAGCTAGGCACGCCTGATTGAGCTTTTTGTTGGAGAACGGACCGATGTGGAACAAAGAACGTTCCGAACGCATATTGTAGGATTGTACCAACTGGGAAATAGACAGGGTGATGAATGCCATTGTCTGACCGGCAGCAAGGGTACCGACCATGTTCTGTCCCATCCAGAAGGAGGAGAGGGTCAGCAGCGCGAACATCATACCTTGCAGAACAACGCGCAATCCCAAACCGTGAGCGAACAAGCCTTCGTCCTTGGATTTTGGCTTGTGCTGCATGATGTCACTTTCCACAGCCTCCATGCCCAGTGCGATGGCAGGCAGGCTGTCGGTGACCAGGTTAATCCACAGCAGCTGCATCGAAAGCAGTGGAGTCTTGTGCCACAGCAGCATGGCGGTAAAGACGGTCATAACCTCACCGATGTTGGTGCCCAGCAGGAAGCCGACTACCTTACGGATGTTGGAATAGATGCCTCGACCTTCGCGGACAGCATCGACAATGGTGGCGAAGTTGTCGTCGGTCAGGGTCATGTCGGCAGCGCCTTTGGCAACGTCGGTGCCGGTGATACCCATAGCGCAGCCGATGTCAGCTGCTTTCAGTGCAGGAGCATCGTTGACGCCGTCACCGGTCATGGATACCACCTGACCTTTGTCCTGCCATGCGCGGACGATGCGAATCTTGTTTTCAGGAGAAACACGGGCATAGACGGAAATTTTATCGACATTCTGCGCAAGCTCTTCTTCACTCATAGCATCCAGCTGTGCGCCGGTGATGGCAAGGTCGCCTTCCTTGAGGATGCCAAGGTCTTTTGCAATCGCAGAGGCAGTAACAACGTGGTCACCGGTAATCATAACCGGACGGATGCCGGCTT
>Reeses_p2__coassemble_2270_pt1 | contig 10822 bp, 11 predicted proteins | sample Reeses_p2__metabat2_low_PE_034 | metagenome-assembled genome bin Reeses_p2
GTATATGGTACCGGATAAACCGAGCACCATGTCCTATCAGTTCCATTGGAACTATGCGAAAAACAAAGAAGATGGAACACCGGATACCAACTGGAACACCGCGATTGCAAACGAGGCATTCAGAAAGTCCATCTATTACGGGTTGAATCTGTATGATTACTTCGGTAGATTCAATGCAGTAGAACCACTCCAGTGTGAGAACAGTAGCTATACCTGCCGAAACCTGGCTCGCACCTCGGACGGTGTTGACTATGTTGATCTGGTAGAAGAACGCATGGGACTTCCAGAATCGGACGGAAAAAACCCAAGAAGATATGATGCTGAAAAAGGAGCTGAATATAAGAAGCAGGCAATCGAAGAACTGACTGCGTTGGGTGTGACCTTCCCGGTCGATGTGGATTTCTATGTTCCTGGTGCAAACCAGACCCAGTTGGACAACGCACTCGTTCTACAGAACAGCTTTGATAAATATTTGGGAAGCGACTATGTGAAATTTAACATTAAGACCTACATCTCCAGCTTTAGCAAAGAGGTTCGTGAACCAAGAGTACAGTCTTTCTGTATCAATGGTTGGGGTGCAGACTACAATGACCCGAAGAATTATCTGGGTCAGACCGTTATCGGTAATGACAACGCCTGGTATTCGTCAGCTTACTCCAACATCAACAAGGTGGAAGAGAATGAAACCAACAAAGAACTGTTGGATTCCTACCGCACCTACACCGAAATGGTAGAAAAAGCAGACGCCATCACCAAGGATATGGATGCTCGATATGAAGCATTTGCAGATGCAGAAGCCTACACTTTGGAAAAAGCACATATGCTCCCATGTTACTACAACGTTGGCTGGTGCTTGACCCGCTACAACGTCCATGCTGAATTCAGCGGTTCCAGAATGAAGAACTGGGAAACCAAAGCAGACGGATACACTGTGGACGAAGTAAAAGCAATCCTGGCAGCACAGGGTAAATAATGAAGCTGAAAATCCCTCTCTCTTTTTTCGGAGAGAGGGATTTTTCCCGGGAAATAACAGGAGATTACCGGTGGAAATTTAAAAATAGGAAAACTGATAGCTATTTATACAATTTGGAATAATAAAGCGGTTGATTTTGCAAAGGCGGATGATTATAATAAAGGAAGAAAAACATTTGCAGAGACAAGACGATAAAAAGGAGCTTACAATGGAACAGCAGAAGATTGTATTCGTTAGTCATTGTGCGCTGAATACCGCTGCCAAGGTGCAGCGTTCGGCGCAGGAAGGAGAGCAGGAGGAAAAGCTGCGCAGAGAATTTTTGCACTGGGTCGTCGACCAAGGTATCCAGTTGATTCAGCTGCCCTGCCCGGAATTTACCCTCTATGGCGCAAGCCGCTGGGGTCATGTCAAAGAACAGTTTGACAATCCCTTTTTCCGCGACCACTGCCGAAAAATTTTACAGCCGGTCATTCAGCAGATGAAGGGATACCTTCAGCCACGCGAGCAGGAAAAGTTTCGGGTGCTGGGCGTGGTCGGTATCAATGGAAGCCCGAGCTGCGGGGTCAAATTCACCTGCTCTGCTCCATGGGGAGGGGAGTTTTCCAGCCACAATGACCTGCCACAGCTGCTCAAAGATGTCCGGTGTGTGCCGGAACGTGGTGTACTGATGGAGGTGCTGTCGCAGATGATGCAGGAGGAGGGCATTGATCTGCCGATGGTGGGTCTGGATGCTGAGGACCCGCAGCCGTTGTACGACCTGCTGGAAGGGAAAAATAGAAAATAATGGATAAAACAGCTTTTGTATGGAAGGTACATTTTGGTACTGGGAATACAAGGGCTGTTTTCTTTTGCAAAATAAAGCAGTTGCTGTATTGAAACGACAACTGTGAATGAACTGTAAAATAGCTGAAAATGCCTTGACAGATGGCGCATATTTTTCTATCATAAAGATAGATAGTTTAAAATTCAACTATTTTCCTGGAAAACAGTAGAGTCAAGCAAAGGAGAGGTTTTGGATGAAGGATGTGCTGGGCGCTTTTAACCAGCTGCAAAAAGCATATCGAAAATACTGCTATCAGGCGGTTGCTCCTCTGGGCATCAAGATGAGTGAGATGCTGTGTATCCTTTACCTCTACAATTTTCCAAAGGAGAATACCGCGCACGCTATCGCGCAGTATTCCCAGCTGTCGCCGGGGATGGTGAGCAAAAGCCTGGAAAGCCTGCGGGAAGCAGGCTATATCTGCTCCCAAAAGGATGAGCAGGATAACCGAATCTATCACCTTCATCTGACGGAGAAGGCGCAGGAGCTGGTAAAACGACTGCGTGTCGCACAAAGCTATTTTATCAGTGAGGTAGCGCAGGGAATCTCGGGAGAGGAGTTTCGGCAGGTGGCAGAGGTGGCAGAGCGGATGCTGGAAAATCTTGCGGAACATCCACAGTTTAGTGAGGGAGCAAGGAGCAAAGAAGAATAGGGAATCATACAAGAGGAGGCAGAGCGATGAACGAAAAACAGAAGGATACAAACAGCAGCGCACAGCAGAAGCTGAAGGAAGAAACCACACAACTGCTTTCTGTGGTGGAAGAAACTGAAAAGGAGCTGGAAAAAAGCTATCGGATATTGGCAGAGGAGCCAAAGGAAAACGGGGAGAACGCTCCGCTGGACCAGAAAATCCAGAAGGAGATCGACAGTTTAAAGGAGGTCAACAATGACCTCAAGCAGGCGCATCAGCGCACAATGGCGATGGAGGATGAGCTGAGCGCACGTTTTCGGGATATGCAGAAGAGCCGCGACCGCAAGTGGTATCGCCTGAATCCACCGGCAAACGGCACCATCGACCTGGAGGAGCGCCAGCGCAAGCATTTTGCTCAGGGTATCAACGGCTATAAACTGATGCTGGTTTGCTTTGTGGGCAGCTTTGCAGGCGTAGTGGTAGAATCCATCTGGTGCATCCTGCGCCATGGCTATCTGGAAAGCCGGGCGGGATTGGTGTACGGACCGTTTAACCTGTTGTACGGAGTGGGTGCGTTGACCTTAACCCTTGCACTGTACCGTTTCCGCAACCGTGGGCGCTGGCTTTCCTTCCTGGGAGGAATGCTGGTCGGCAGCGTGGTGGAATATATCTGCTCCTGGGGACAGGAATTGATCCTCGGCTCCCGCTCGTGGGATTACAGCCGGATGCCGTTTAATCTCAACGGCAGAATCTGTCTGCTCTATTCCTGCTTCTGGGGTGTGCTGGGTGTACTTTGGATTAAGGACATCTACCCGCGCATGGCAAAGTGGATTTTAAAATTGCCCAACCGCTTTGGCAAGATTGCAACCTGGTGTGTTGCAGCCTTCTTGGTGGTCAACTGTGTAGTTTCGATGGTTGCGGTCTACCGCTGGTCCGAGCGTGTCCATGATGTTCCTGCTTCCAACAGCTTCTGGGAGATGGTGGATGAACGTTTCCCCAACGAACGAATGGAACGGGTCTATGCCAATATGAATTTTGGTAAGTAGCTACCCGGAAACACAACAATTCTATCTATCATACAAACAGCCGGCTGGAGCGCAACAGCTTCCCAGCCGGCTGTTTCTTTTTTGTGGTTTTGAGATGATGACTTTCATAAAACAGAAAAAATTTACTTTGGAAGGATGGGTTTGGAGTAAACGGTGGTGATAAAATAGTTTTACCCGAAAAGGTGTCACAAGATGGTTTGATTTTTTTATATGTCGCCGACGGTATCAATAATAGGAATTTAGTCGGTCTTAGATGAAAAAAATTCTCCGAAAGTTATTTGACTGTTCACCGTTCTGTCTATCTTTATCCAAAAGTATGGGATAAAATAATCCATCATATAAAGGAGGTCAAAAGGTTCTATGATTGATTATCGTGAAGCGGGAACAAAGGATTTTAATCGCATTGCCCAGTTATCTGCCAAATCATTTGGACATTATCCCTATTTTGATTGCGCTTTTCATAACGCATTCAAAAATGAAGAAAGCTACAATACTTATATGGAAAAGCTGCATCGGGTCAATATCAAAGCCAATGCACAGCAGAATAAATGTTTTGTTGGCGTAAAAGATGGGGAGATTGTTTCTGCGGCGTTGATACAAAACCCTGCAAAAAAGAAGGCAGATGTTGAGGATTATGTAAAAGCCGGAGGTTTGAGCCTGGTTTATCCGGTTGGTCTTTCAAAAATTTTGGATTTTTTCCATTTTTCAGAAGATGCACGTGCAGATTGTGACCGTAAACACCCATCCGCGTGGTATCTCGAAGTCCTGGCAGTGGATAACTCGATGAAGGGTTGTGGCTTGGGAAGTGGTATGTTGCAGGATTGCCTCATTCCTTATGTTCAAAAGCAGGGCGGACAGGAGCTGACCCTCATCACCAACACCGAGGGCAACCGCAAATTTTATGTAAAAAATGGATTCCAGGAGTTTTCTCAGCGTACCTTGGAGAAGAACGGTCAAAGAGTTGGAAACTGGAGTTTTTGTATGGATATTCCGAAGCAACAGAATATAGCTTGAGTCATATCGACCTACTGAAATGGATTGGGAAGCGGGACGGTTGCGCGTAAAGAGTTCGGAATATTCCAAAAGGGATATAGTGAAAAACGGATGTTCAACTATACAAAAGTTTTATTCATAAAGCAAAGCAATGTGTGTGCGGGAGAATCTTTTCTCGCAGTATGGGCGTGGACTCTAATAGAATTGGATAGACGGTATCGCCGCTTATTCTGGAAACGGTGAAATCGATTTTTTAAAATAGTATTTTATACAAGCAAAAGAACAGTGACCTGTTTTACAGGTCACTGTTCTTTTGTACTCGTATTTGTCGAGGAGGTATGGGTGCAATTCGGATTTTTGAATATGTTGAATTTTAGCCTGTTCGCTTTAAGGTCTAAGATGCCAAGAAAACGATATTGTGCCGAAAGAAGGAAGGAAAGATTCACCGCAAACAGATAAAAATCTGACATTTTATGCAATGGACAAACAAATCAGCAAACTTTTAGGCATATCTTGAAAAGAGAGTTTTTTTATCAAATGATTTTGGAGGGATGAACGATGTATACTGCAATGGTGCTGACCGCCCTGTGCAACATGATTTACCTTGCACTGCATGTGACCGGAAGCAGTTCCTTTCCGCAGCCGTTGAGCAAGGAGGAGGAGCAGGAGTGTCTTAGCCGAATCGAGCAAGGGGATGAGGAGGCAAAAAATGAGCTGATTGAACACAATCTGCGTTTGGTAGCACATATTATCAAGAAGTACTATGCCAGCTACCGTGATCAGGAGGATCTGATTTCGATTGGAACGATCGGGCTAATCAAGGCAGCTTCTACCTTCAACAGCAGTAAGGGCACCAAGTTTGCAACCTATGCAAGCAGATGTATTGAAAATGAAATCCTGATGTATTTCAGGCAAAAGAAAAAGACGATGCAGGATGTTTCCATCAGCGATCCGATTGACATGGATAAGGATGGAAATTCGATCACTCTGATGGACATTGTACAAAGTGACGAGAATATTGTGGAAAGCATTGATTTGAGTATCCAGTCACAAAAACTTTACCATTTTTTGGAAACCAACCTCGAGCCGCGGGAACAAAAAATTCTTTCCTATCGCTATGGCTTGTACAACCTCAGACCGCTGCCGCAACGAGAGGTGGCAAAAAAAATGGATATTTCGCGGAGCTATGTATCGCGCATCGAGAAAAAAGCGCTGGGGAAGCTGAAGACCTGCTTTGACAAAACGGGGGACAGGGAATGAGAAAACGGAAATTCTGCAAATAGGATAAAAGGAGAGGTCAGGGAATTTGAAGTGACCTCCAAAAGTTAGACAATATTTTGAAGTAAAAATTGTTCAAGCAGCCGAAAGGGCTTGCTGTCTGTGAATTGCAGGCGGCAAGTCCTTTAGCTTTGCCTTGATTCTGTGTTTTTTAATTCTTGTAGCACAAAACAGCTGTGGCAAAGGTTTGGGTGTGAATAAATGGGATGTGCTTGAGCTTGTGATGATTTAAAAAAGGGCACAGGTCAGAAAAATGATGAGGATTTACAAATAAAAGATTAGAACGACATACGACTGTCTACTTAAAGGAGTATATTGAGGGCACAAAGAAAAACACTGACATCTTTTCAGGAGGGACTTTTATGAACACAAACAATATCTTTGAACGGATTCGCGAACAGCTTTCGGAAATAACAGGCTCTACACAGGAGCATCAGCGCCTGCTGGAGTTGCTCAAACAGATGGAGGGCAAACAGGTGAACCTGCTGGTCACCGGACCGACTGGAAGCGGAAAGAGCAGCACCATCAACTCCCTGTTCAATATGCGTGGGATATGGGCACGGCTTATCGCCTGATTGGGGAAACCATCCTTCCTCATTTGGACTCGGATGCCGGGCAGCGCATTTTGGTTGCAGTCAATCAGGCAGATGTAGCGATGAAGGGAAACCATTGGGATTACGAGAAGAACCTGCCGGATGAAACCTTGCAGAAATTTCTGGAGGAAAAGGTTTCTTCCATCCAAAGAAGGATTTTGGAATCAACCGGCTTACAGACCGACCCCATCTATTACTGTGCGGGATACACAGACGAAAATGGGGAACAGAGAAGAGCCTACAACCTGAATAAGCTGCTGCTTCAGATTCTTCGGGCACTTAAAAGCGAAAAGGTGCTTGTGCTGGCAGACAACATCAACGAGGACGAGAGTATGTGGACCGATGATGATGGAAAGGAAAATTACAGCGAATCCATCGCCCGCTCCTTTGGCTGTATTATCAAGGACTGTATCGACGACGGCTTTGAAACCGGCGGTGTAATCGGAGGGATGATTGCCGGGATTCCCGGAGCGATTGTCGGAATGTTGGTGGGTGCAATCGGCGTAAGGATTTGCGGGCTGTTCAAGGGTCTGCTGGACCGATAAACAAAAGGGCAGGGTACCAACTGTGGTACCTGCCCTTATTGCATCAGTTCATCGTAAGTTGTGTGGAGGATTTCTTTGATGGCTTTAAGCTGGCTGGCAGAAAAGTGTTTCTTTCCATGCTCCCACTTTACCATCGTTTCCTTGGTGACGTTGAACCCGCGCAGCTGTAACTGCCGGGTGACCTCAACCTGTTCAAACAAAAAATATTTTTATCGGACAAAAGGATGTCCGGTTCTTCCTTTATAATAAAAAGAGAAAAAGAGAAGGAAGCAGGCAGCTATTGACAGAAGCTACAAGAAGGAGTAGACTCTAATCGAATGAGCAAATCGTTTGTCTCCGAATTGTGTGAAAAATAATAGCAATGATAAAGGGGAGCCATCATGAGCGGAGAAAAACAGGATAGGTTAGCGGTGCAGTCAAAATGAAGGATGCCAAGGATACGATAGAGGTTGCGCAGTATCGCCATAAGAAGAATGAGCAGCGTTTTAAGGAAACAGTGGAACTTGTAAAGAAAAGCACACAGGAGAACGGAATAAATTCTGTGAATACAAAAGCAATCGATAGCTCGATTGACAATGCAAATGTAATGATGAAGGAGAAATTCCATTCATAAATAGACCAGAAAAAAAGGACAGACTTTTGTCTGTCCTTTTTTGCATACTTTGATGTATTATTGGCGGTGCAGGTTATCGGCAGCCTCCAGACGGCTGAACAGGCGGCGCAGCACAAGGATGGCAGCGGTTGCCAGGATGACCTCGGCGCAGAACTGCGCATAGGCAAGACCGTACAATCCTACTGTGCTGTTGAGGATAAAGAGAGCAGGGATTTCCAGCACAATCTTTCGTAGGATGGCAAACAGCAGCGATTCCCGTCCCATGCCAACCGCTTGGAAGACGCCAACCGCAAGAAAGTCGATGGAAAGGAAGGGCAGACCCAGACAGAAGCCGCGCATCAGGTGGGTGCCGTACTCGATGATGACCTCATTCTTCATAAACAGGGATACCCAGAAGCCGGGGAAGAGGAAGAAGAGCACAGCCACCGAGATGATGACCGTCAAGGCAGCCTGACGGGCAAAGCTGACGGCGTGCTTCATGCGGGCAACGTTGCCGCTGGAATAGTTATAGCTGACCAGAGGCATGACGCCTTGCGAGATGCCCTGTGAAACGTACATCGGCACCATGTAGATTTTCTGGCAGATACCGATGGCAGCCACCGCATCCGCTCCGTAGGCGGAGGAGAAGTTGTTGAGGATGGTCATGCCGGTGACGTTGAGCAGGTTCTGGATGGAAGCCGGAACACCAACCGCGCACACACCGGAAACGATGTCGCGATGGAAGGAGAACTGCTTGGGGTTGATGCAGACGTAGGTCTTTCCGCGCTTGATCAGCAGCAGCACAAAGAAGTACAGGCAGGCGACACAGTTGGAGATAAAGGTGGCAAAGCCTGCACCGCCGGCACCCATATTCAGTCCCCATGGGAGGATAAAGATTGGGTCAAGGACGATGTTGAGCAGGCAGCCGCTCATTGTGCCGATGCTTGCGTGCATCGCAGCGCCCTCCGAGCGGACCAGATATGCCATGACCACGTTGAGGATGGCAGGAACTGCGCCGCAGCTGACCGTCCAGAACATATAGGAACGGGTTGCCTCCAATGTGGAAGCGTCCGCACCCAGCAGCACCAGCAGCGGCTGCTGGAAAACAGTGCATAACAAAGAAAAGATGGCGCCGCAGATGACCGAGCAGTAAAAACCGAAGGCGGAGCTGCGGGAAACGGTATCAAAATCCTTTCGTCCCAAAGCGCGGCTCATCATACTCGAGCTGCCGACACCGAACAGGTTGTTGACAGCATTGAAAGCAAGCAGGACCGGGGCAGCCAAAGTGACAGCGGCGTTCTGAATCGGGTCGTTGAGCATTCCTACCCAAAAGGTATCGGCAAGGTTGTAGAGGACCATGACCAGCGAGCTGAGAACAGTGGGAACCGCCAGCTGTGCAACTGCTTTCGGGATCGGGGTCTGCTCAAACAGAACGACCTTATCGTTGGATTGCTGCATAATTTTTCATCTCCTAAATTTTTTAATACCCTCAATTATAACACTTTTCGCAAAAAGAAACAAGAGAGTGGACAAGCGGCTGCCTTTGCTGTCGGAAGCGTGGACGGAAAGAAAAGAAAAATAGTATACAATCAAGCAAAAAGGAAAAGACATAGGGAAAAGGGAATGATAACATTAGTCTGAATATAATAAGGTGGGCTTTGACTGATACGATTAAAAGTGTGGGAATTATCAAAACCACTGGGAAAATTTATTCGAATCAACGATTCGGTAGGAAAACCCTTGAAATAGTGTGATATAATAAAGTAAGAGAAATGTTCTATGTTATAAAACAAAGAATGGAGAATTTAAATGAAGCAACCAAACGAAAAAGCTCTGTATGTTTTAGATATGGGACCAGACGGGAACACCCAACAATTATGCCTACACATGATGATTCGCCAAGCTCCCTACAAGCCGGAGCTTTTAGAGCTTTGTTTTCATGACACTGACCGTGGTCACATGATCCGTGGCAAAATGAAAAGTACCCAGGAACACGGCTTCACATGGACCGACTGGAGAGGTGATGACTGGACATTCCGAGAAGTTACCATCCAGGAGTTCCGCAACAGCTTGTGGCAATATGTAGGCAACGGCTACGGCATCGCCAAAGCCATCCATACCACAGAGGACCTGTGGGAATGGTACCGAAAGACATTTCCGATTTAATGTTATCCTCCTTTTTTAAAAGTTATATCACCTTTACCGACAATCCGGGTAAAAACAAAGCCCACGACCTTACTTATTACGTGTGAACAAGAATGTCACGCCAGCAAATGAAGTTTACAGTTTCTGCCTTTCAAAAGTTTTATAAAGATAGTATAATAAAACAGCAGCAAGATGAGAAAGGGTGAAAGAGTGGACGAGGACTTTAATAAAATCGTACACGCAACGCCGAAATGAAGCGGCTGACCGAATGGGAACAATCGGAACAGACGTTTGACAGGAAAGGTGAAATTGTATGATCAGTGAACGAAAAGAAAAAACGATATTGAGATTGTCCTTTGTCGCAGGGCTTGCGTTTGCCCTTGCTGAGTTGATTTTTGCCATTTACAGCCACTCGCAGTCGGCGCTGACCGACGCGGTGTACGATGCTTCAGAGCTTGTTTTTATTGCATTGCTGCTGTTTTTGACCCCGTTGTTCCACAAGCCGGTTTCGGAAAAGCACCCATACGGCTACTTTCAGGTGGAGTCCATCTTTTTGATTGTAAAAGGGGTCATGATGCTTTCGGTTACGCTCGGCGTAGTCGTCGAGGTCATCGAGTCGGCGCTGTCGGGAGGAAACCCGGTCAACGACCTTCAGGTTTCTCTCTTTCAGCTTTGTCTGGGTACGGCAAGCGTGGTCATCTATATTATCATGCGCAGGGTGAATAAAAACTCCTCCTCCCCCACAGTGGAGGCGGAACTGATGGGATGGCGGTTGGACATCGGGTACAGCTTGGGGATGTCGCTGGCGTTTTTTGCTTCCTCCTTTTTGGTCAAGACACCGCTGGCGTTCATCGCACCTTATTTTGACCAGATTATCGCTGTATTGGTGATGGTGTTTATGCTGCCGGAAAGCGTAAAAATGCTGTGGAGCAGCGTGCGGGACATCTTTTTATTTTCGCCCGATGAAGAGCTGGTGGAGCAGATTAAACAGATCTGCACCGAAAGCATGGAAAATTACGCCTTTTCGCCGGTGTTTTTTGACATCACCCGCACCGGCAGACACCTGTGGGTAGCGGTTTATTTTAAGGTGTCCTCGGCTACGCTTGCGGTCAAACAGCTGAAAAAAACTACCGAAGAGGTCAATCAAAAAATCAGCAGCCAGCTGGAGGAATGTACCTGCGAACTGATTTTGGCACCGTAAGAAAA
>Reeses_p2__coassemble_2385_pt1 | contig 10270 bp, 7 predicted proteins | sample Reeses_p2__metabat2_low_PE_034 | metagenome-assembled genome bin Reeses_p2
TGGAACCTACATTATAAATGAAGACAAAGATGATTCCGGCAAAATAGATGCGCAGGTAGGTAGTGGACGGTGCAATGACCTCTTCGGTGGTATTCATCCAGCGAAGCATCATGGGGGACAGCCAAATCCCAATCACAGAGATGACCACGCTGCCCACCACCGAAAAGGCAAACGCGGTATGCAGCGCATTTTGCAGTCCCTGCTTCTCTCTTGCGCCGTAATACTGCGAGATGACCACCGTTGCACCGGAAGAAAGTCCGACAAAAAAGCCGACAATCAGGTTGATAATCTGGCTGGTGGAGCCGCCCACCGCCGCCAATGCTTCGGTACCGACAAATCTTCCCACGACAACCGCATCTGCCGTGTTGTAGATCTGCTGAAAAAAGGTGCCCAGCACAATCGGAAAAAAGAAAATCAGCAGCTGTTTCCAAATCACGCCGCTGATGATCTGGTTCTCTTTACTCTGCACATTTTCCATCTCGATTCCTCCTCCAAAAAGCTTTTTGCAAGATCCTGATCGGTCCTGCCTATAAATATATAGCACAATCGACCCTTGCTTGTCGAGAGGAAAACTCAAAATTTTTATGATTAAAAAATCACAAAGCCCCTTTTCCTAAATTTAGAAAAAAGGGGCTTTGTCAATCTCAATAATTTCTGCGGTCATCCTCGGCTTTTGCCGCAGCGACCATCTTCATTTCGATCCACCGCTCTTTGCTAATCAGCACCTGTCTGGGCTTGCTGCCTTCAAACGGACCGATGATACCTTTTTCCTCCATCGCATCCATCAGGCGGGCTGCACGCGCATAACCCAGCTTCAGTCTTCTTTGCAGCATGGAGGTGGATGCCTGTCCGGTTTCCACCACAATCTCAATCGCGCTGGGCAGCATCTCGTCCTCGTCCGAGAATCCGCCGCCCTCGTCCTTGCCGCCCTTCTTCTTGTTGTCGGAAACGGCATGGCGGTCAATCTCCTGCAAAATCTGCTCGTCATAGGTCATCTTCTGACCGGACTGCTTGATAAATTCGATGATGCGCTCGACCTCCCCGTCGGTCACAAAGCAGCCCTGAACGCGGGTCGGTTTGGAGGAACCGATGGGAGAAAAGAGCATATCGCCTCTGCCCAGCAGTTTTTCTGCACCGCTGGAATCGAGGATGGTGCGCGAGTCAATCTGAGAGGAAACCGCAAAGGCGATGCGGGAAGGGATGTTCGCCTTGATGACACCGGTGATGACGTCCACCGACGGACGCTGGGTAGCAATGACCAGGTGCATTCCTGCCGCACGCGCCATCTGTGCCAGACGGCAGATGGAATCCTCCACCTCGCCCGGCGCTGCCATCATCAGGTCGGCAAGCTCGTCGATGATGATGACAATCTGCGGCATCGGTTTAAGCCCGTTCTTCTCTGCCGCGCGGTTAAAGCCGGTCATATCCCGCACGCTGTAATCCTTAAACAACTGATAGCGATTAAGCATCTCGTTGACCGCCCACGACAGTGCGCCCGCTGCCTTTTTCGGGTCGGTGACCACCGGGATGAGCAGGTGTGGAATGCCGTTGTAGATACCCAGCTCCACCATCTTCGGGTCGATGAGCAGCAGCTTTACCTCCTGCGGAGTGGAGTGGTAGAGCATACTGACAATCAGCGAGTTGATGCAGACCGATTTACCCGAGCCGGTCGAGCCTGCAATCAGGGTGTGCGGCATCTTGGCAAGGTCCGCTACGGTGACCTTGCCGGCAATATCTCTGCCGAGCGCCACCGCCAGCGGACTTTTTGCCTGCTGAAATTCCGGCGAGTCGATAATCTCCCGGATGGAAACGGTGCTGACCACCTTGTTGGGCACCTCGATGCCCACCGCAGGCTTGTTCGGGATGGGCGCTTCGATGCGGACTCCCGAGGCGGCAAGGTTGAGGGCGATGTCATCGGAAAGGTTGGTAATCTTGCTGATTTTCACCCCTGCCGACGGCTGCAATTCATAGCGGGTGACCGCCGGTCCGCGTGCAATGTCGATGATGCGGGTCTGCACGCCGAAGCTTTGCAGGGTGGACACCAGCTTTTCGGCGTTGGTGCGCAGCTCCTCCTGCAGGTTGCTCTCGTTGGGTTTTTCAATCTCATTTAAAATCTCAATCGGCGGTTTGATGTACTCCGGCTCTTCCTCTTCCGGCTGTGGCACATCGACCGAATGGGATGCGCCCTGCAAATCCATTCCCTGTGCCGCTATCTGGTCGGCAGACACCTGGATAATCTCATGCGTCTGCTCCCTGCGGCTGCCAGTCGGCAGCTCCGGCTCCAGATGGATGTTGTCCGGGTGAAACTGTACCGGTTCTTCCTCTTCGATGATCGGCATTTTCTGCGGCTGGAAGAACACCGGCTCTTCCTCTTCGGCGATTGGCGTTTCCTGCGGTGCGGCTGGCTGGAAAATCTCGTCCATCTTCGATTCCTCTGCATCCCCCTGCATCTGCTGTCCAAAGTGGAAGTTTTGCATCGAGATAAATCCATCTGCGATGTCCTCTTCCTCCAAAAGCGGCTGCTGCTCTGTCTGCTCCCAGGAAAGTCCGGTCTGGCAAGGGTCGCCCATCCTTTCTTCATGCAGGTGGGACGGGTGGTCCAAATCGGCAGAATCCACCACCGGTCGCACCCCTGCGTTTGGCATATTGGATTTCAGAGTGTGCAGCACCGCCTGGTCCTCCCGCGCATAACCGCTGCCGGCAGCAGGTGCGACCCGATTGATCAGGTCGTCCAGATACGGAGAGGAAAGCTGCGATTCCTGCTCGTCCATCGGCTCCTCCGGCGGGTTCCAGAAGCTGTCGCTCTCCACCGACTGCTCCAGCTCCCGTCGCTCGGCAGCAATCTGCTCGGCGCGCTGCTGTTCCTGCCGCTTTTGTTCGGCGCGTTCCAGCTCCAGCTTTTCCCTCATGGCTGCCCTGCCTTTTTCGGTGTCCTCCTGTGCCTGGCGCAGCCGCTCCAGTTCCTCCTCTTTTTTGCGCTTGGCATTAAAAAAGCTGTCGGTTTGCAGCCCGTCCTCCGGCTCGGCGCGCTTGCCTGAGCCTAACGGGATATTGATGTTAAAGCGAGGCTTGGTCGGCGCCTGCCCTTCCTCCATCATCTGCTCCTGGCGAAGCTGCCGCTGCTGATTGCGGATCTCCGAATGAGCGACATAGACCTCCTCCATCTTCTGCATCGGTTTTTTTGCCGACTGATACAGCCCGATCAGTGTCCCGCCGGTCAGCACCATCAGCACCACAAAAATCAGCAGGACCATCGTCACCTTGGCTCCGGTGGGACCAAACCAGTAGAGCAGCGGCAGACCGAACAGTCCCGAAACCGCTCCTCCTCCGTGTCCGTCCACACCGTTTTGAAAGAGCGAGAGGAACTTTTCAATCAGGTTGCCGTTTGGGATGCCCGAGCCGAACACCTGGGTCGCTCCACTGAGCAGGCAAATCAGCAGCATCGACTGCCATACCTTGTGCCCGACCAGACCGATGGGCTTGTCCAGCGCGGTCATGATGGAAACATAGAACAGCAGGGGAGCAATCAGATAGGCGCTCCATCCAAACATCCCCAGAAAGAAATTGTGAATCCAGTTCCAGACGTTCTGTCCCTCCACCAGTGTGGTCGCCATAATAAAGACTGCCACTGCAAAAACGACGATTGCCCAAAACTGCTGTCTGGAGTGCAGCTCGCGTTTTTTGCGCTCCCGTTCGGTCGCAGCCGCGCTCTTGCTTTTGGTGCGCGAGGATGTTTTTTTGGTTGCCATAGTCTGCCAAGCCTCCCTGTTGTCCATGTTTCTATCATAAAAAGTAATCTAAAAAAATCTGTTTTTTTGCGGCAGCTTCACCTGTTTTCCCGGGGAAAGTTCCTGCCGCAGAAAATCGTGCGGGTCGGTGGAAAGGATGCGTTCCACCAAAAGTTGTCCGTTTTGTATCCTGCCTTGCAGCGCTGCCGTTTCCGAAAGCAAAACGGTGGTCGGCTGCTGTGCCGGCTGCTCTGCCATCATCTGCTGCATCGCCCAAATTGGTGTCACCGAATGAAGGATCATCGTCTGCTCCCTCCTTTTTTGGGTCGGACCGCAGATTTTGCTCCCTTTTCTTTTTTCTCAATCATCCGGTACAGGCAGGAGATGGCTTCGCTTAGTCCTCCTAAATGGTCGATCAGCCCTGCCTGTACCGCCTTTTCTCCATCCAAAACGGTGCCGACGTCCATCACCAGCTCCCCGGTGTTCATCATCAGCCGACGAAAATCCTTCGAGGAGATGCCGGAGTTGTCGGTGACAAAGCGCACGATGCGTTCCTGCATCCGGTCAAAATAGGAAAGGGTCTGCGGGACGCCCAGCACCAGACCGTTCATCCGCACCGGATGCACCGTCATGGTGGCGGAAGGCGCGATGAAGGACTGCTTTGCGCTGCACGCCAGCGGCACACCGATGGAATGTCCGCCGCCCAGCACCAGCGACACGGTCGGCTTTTTCATGCCGGAAATCAGCTCGGCAATGGCAAGTCCCGCCTCGACATCTCCACCGACGGTGTTGAGAATAATCATCAATCCTTCGATGGAAGGGTCCTGTTCGATGGCGACCAGCTGCGGAATGACGTGCTCATACTTGGTGGTCTTGTTCTGCGGCGGCAGGATATAGTGACCCTCGATCTGACCGACGATGGTCAGACAGTGGATGACGTGCTTGGCTGCGGTCATGGTGACCGAACCGGATTGGATGATCTGGCTGGTCTGCTCCTCCAAATCCTCCGGCTGCTCCTGCGGCTGTTCGACCGGCAGCTCTTCGCAGACCGGTTTCCTGCGATTGTTTTTCTTGTGATTGTGGCTCATGCGCACACCTCCATAGATTCGATTTCCTTCTCTAGTGTGCGCTGCTGTCGACCTGCTTATCCGTCCGGTTTTTCAGGATGCTCTCTTTATTATAAACGGATTTTTCAAACGAATCAACCAAAGCTGCTCGGATATTGTCGTCATTTTGTAAAAGAAAATCAAAAAGGTTTTGTCTGCCACAATCAATCCAGACAAAACCTTTTTGCGTCAGCTTATAAAACCTTGACCATCATCAGCTCTTTTAAGGAGCTTCCATCCTCCAGCCGGATGGCGTTGGGCTTTTCGCCTGTGCACACAAAACCCATCTTGTGGTAGAGCCCAATCGCCCGCTGGTTCCCTTCGATGACCTCCAGCTCCAGCTGTTCGAGCTTCTCCTGCCTTGCTTTTTCAATCATCTCTTCAAACATCGCTGTTCCGATGCCCAGTCCCCAATAATCCTTCAGCAAGGCGATGGCGACCTGCCCGCGGTGTCGGGTCTTGCGCCAGCGGTTCAAGTCAAGCTGACAGTTCCCCGCCAACTTTCCCTCCACCTCGCAGACGAGCATCAGCACATCGGGAGAAACAAGCTGCCTTTCCAGATAGGTCGCCTCCTGCTCTGCTGTGACGGCAAATTCGTCCGGGTAGCGCATCAGGTAAGGTGTCTGCTCATAGCAGGCTTTCATGTATGCAATCATCGGTATAGCATCCTCTTTGCAAACGGCACGCAGCAGCGCTGTTCTGCCGTCCTTTAAGGTGATGGTTTTGTTTTGATATTCCACAGTTCCTTTCCTCCCTTGTGCTGTGATAGAAAAGAGCGGGGAAAATCTCCCCGCTCTTAGGTGGTATGTTTTGCCGCTTATGCTTTGTTGATCGAGCCAAACAGCTCCATCTTCTCTTTTACCTTTTCTTTGATTGCTTCAAAGCCCGGTTTGAGGACCTTTCTTGGGTCGAAGCCCTTCTTCTGCTGGTCCATGTTTTCCTCAAAGTATTTGCGGACTGCTGCGGTGAATACGATCTGGCATTCGGTGTTTACATTGATCTTGGAAACGCCCTTGGAGATTGCATCCTTGACCATCTCGTCAGGAATGCCGGTGCCGCCGTGCAGAACCAGAGGCATGGTGCCGGTCTTTTCCTGGATCTGAGCCAGGACGTCCAGACGCAGACCTGCCCAGTTTTCTGGATATACGCCGTGGATATTGCCGATGCCTGCTGCCAGCATATCAACGCCCAGCTCGCAGATGCTTGCGCACTCATCCGGGTCTGCAATCTCGCCGCCGCCCAGCACGCCGTCTTCCTCGCCGCCGATTGCGCCTACCTCAGCCTCAACCGAGATGCCTTTGGAGTGAGCCAGTGCAACGATTTCCTTTGTCTTTTCTACGTTTTCTTCGATGCTGTATTTGGAGCCGTCAAACATAACCGAGGAGAAGCCCTTCTCGATACATTCTTTTGCTGCCTCATAGCTGCCGTGGTCCAGATGCAGAGCAACCGGAACGGTGATGCCCAGCTCTTTGATCATGCCGTTTACCATGCCGACGATGGTGGTGTAGCCACCCATGTACTTGCCTGCACCCTCGGAAACGCCCAGAATAACAGGGGAATTATTTTCCTGAGCGGTCAGCAGGATGGCTTTGGTCCACTCCAGGTTGTTGATGTTGAAGTGACCCACTGCGTAGTGACCCGCTTTTGCTTTGTCCAGCATTTCTTTTGCAGAAACTAACATAATAAAGATCCTCCTTATTTTAAAAAACGATTCCTCTTCCGGGGTATGGGAAAAGCTTTTTTTCATTGCTTTTATTATAAACAATAACGGTAGGAAAATCAATCGCTTTTCTTTTTTGCCGTTTCGCTCTTGACAAAATCTTTTCTTTTGTTGGCTCCATTTGACTGTATCTTAACAGAAAAAGAGTCTTTTTCGACTGCATTTTGTTGACTTCTGAACAAAAAAAGCATAGAATAAAAGTAGAGTCTATTGATTTTGTATAGTTTTACGGCGGTTGTTCCAACTGCGTCAATCGCCGCCAGAAAGGATGATTTTGCATGAACTATCTTGATACATACAACCTCTGGAAATCAAAGCAGCTGGAGGACCCGGACCTGATTGCAGAAATGGTCGACATCGAAGGAAACGACTATGAAATTAAAGAACGCTTTGTAAAAATGCTGGAATTCGGCACCGCCGGTCTGCGCGGCATCCTTGGCGTAGGCACCAACCGCATGAACATCTACACCGTTGCTCTGGCTACCCAGGGCATGGCGGATTATATCAACGAAAAATATGAAAATCCATCGGTTGCCATCGCTTATGACAGCCGCATCAAGAGCGACCTGTTTGCCCGTGTGACCGCCCGTGTCTTTGCTGCAAACGGGGTCAAGGCTTATCTCTTCAAAGAACTGATGCCGACCCCTACCTTGTCCTTTGCCGTTCGTCAGCTGCATTGCAGCGCCGGCATCGTCATCACTGCCAGCCACAACCCAGCCCAGTACAACGGCTACAAGGCATACGGCGACGACGGCTGCCAGCTGAACCCGCAGGCTGCTGCCAAGGTGCTGGAGCTTGCCAGCAAGACCGACATCTTTGATGGGGTCAAAAAGATTTCTCTGGAGCAGGGTCTGCGCAGCGGCATGATTGAGTATATCTCCGACGAGCTGGTCGACCAGTATCTCGACCGCGTCTTTGCACTGCGTGTCAGCAAGGCACCGGTACAGCCAAGTCACCTGAAGGTGGTCTACACCCCACTCAACGGCACCGGCAACAAGCTGGTCCGCCGCATCTTGGGAAGAATCGGCATCGAGGACATCGAGATCGTGCGCGAGCAGGAGCGACCGGACGGCAACTTCCCGACCTGCCCATACCCGAACCCGGAGGAAAAATCCACCTTGCAGCTGGGCATCCAGCTGTGCAAGAGCATCGACGGTGACCTGGTGCTTGCCACCGACCCGGACGCTGACCGCGTTGGCATCGCCGTCAACCATCACGGCGAATACATCCTGCCGACCGGCAACGAAGTCGGCGTGCTGATGCTCGACTACATTGCAAAGCAGCGCATCGCACAGGGAACCATGCCTAAAAACCCAATCGCTGTCAAATCCATCGTGTCCACCCCATTGGCAGATGTGGTTGCCAAAAGCTACGGCATCCAGATGATCAACGTCCTCACCGGTTTTAAATACATCGGCGAGCAGATCACCCTGCTGGAGCAGAAGGGCGAAGAAAACCGCTTCCTGCTGGGCTTTGAGGAAAGCTATGGCTATATGACCGGCGGTCATGTCCGCGACAAGGACGCTGTCAACGGCGCCATGATCATCTGCGAAATGGCAGAGTACTACAAAAAGCAGGGCAAGACACTGATTGATGCGCTCAACGACATCTTCTCCCGCTTTGGTGTCTATGCTGCCAAGGTCAAGGGATACACCTTTGAAGGCACAGAAGGAATGGACAAGATGACCGGCATCATGAAAAAGCTGCGCGAAAATCCACCGAAGGATTTTGGCGGCTACAAGATTCTGTGCTGCTCCGACTATCTGATTTCCAAACGAAGAGATTTCCGCAGCGGTGGACAGACCGACATCCTGCTGCCGACCTCCAACGTGCTGGAATATGACCTGGAAAACAACCTGAAACTGATTGTTCGTCCGTCCGGCACTGAGCCGAAAATCAAGGTTTATCTGACCATCGTGACCAACGACAAGGCACAGGTTGAAACCATCGAGCAGCGCCTGATTTCCAGCGCCGACCTTCTGATGAAATAAGTTTGCCTTTTCCTTTTATGGATGGAGCTGTATGCAGCTCCATCCATTTTATTTTTTTGACCTTTAGTTTATTTACGCAAAAACCCCAGTGATTTTATGTGATTTTTATTCATGTGAATGTTCAGATTTCTCTTGCATTTTACATTCAGCTTGCTATAATAAAAGTTGTCTTGAAGCGTATGATAGCAAACGCTTTATTTTTTTAGAAAAGGATGGGAGCAATGAAGAAATCGTATGAACTGGATATGTGCAATGGACCAATCCTCGGAAAGATTCTGGTCTTTGCCATCCCGCTGATGATCTCCGGCATTTTGCAGCTGCTTTTCAACGCTGCGGACATCATCGTTGTCGGTCGTTTCACCGGAAGCCAGGCACTGGCTGCTGTCGGTTCAACCAGTGCGCTGATCAACCTGATCATCAATCTTTTTATCGGCGTTTCGGTCGGAGCCAATGTCGTTGTTGCGCGCAACTATGGCGCCAAGGACTATGACGGCATCCACGGCGCAGTACACACCTCGGTACTGACCGCCATCTGGGGCGGCATCATCTTGATTTTTGTCGGTATCCTGCTGGCGCGCCCGATGCTGGAAATGATGGGCACCCCGGAAGATGTCATCAACCTGTCGGTTCTGTATATGCGCATCTACTTTGTGGGAATGCCCGCCTTTATGATGTACAACTTCGGCGCTGCCATCCTGCGCGCCATCGGTGACACCAAGCGCCCGCTCTACTTTTTGACCCTGTCGGGTGTAGTCAACGTCGTCCTCAACCTGTTCTTTGTCATCGTCTTTCACATGGGTGTGGCAGGTGTTGCGCTGGCGACCATTATTTCCCAGGCAATTTCCGCATTTTTGATTATCCTGTGTCTGATGAAGATGGACGGTCCCTGCCATCTGGACTTTAAGCATCTGAAGTTCCACCCCGAGCAGCTCAAATCGATGCTGCGCATCGGTCTGCCTGCCGGCTTGCAGGGAGCCATCTTCAGCATTTCCAACGTCCTGATTCAGTCCTCTGTCAACTCCTTCGGCTCTCAGGTCATGGCGGGCAACACCGCCGCGGGCAACATCGAAGGCTTTGTCTACAACTCGATGAACGCTGTTTACCAGACCTCTCTGAGCTTTACCAGCCAGAATATGGGCGCCAAAAAGTTTGACCGTATCAACAAGATTCTCTTCCAGTGTCTGCTGGTGGTCACTGCCATCGGTCTGGTGATGGGTGGCGGCGCTTACCTACTGGGCGAGCCGCTGTTGGGCATTTACACCTCCAGCCCGGAGGTCGTTTCCTACGGCTTGATTCGACTCAAATACGTCTGTGCAACCTACTTCCTCTGCGGCTTGATGGACGTCATGGTCGGCACCATCCGCGGCATGGGATATTCCATTATGCCGATGCTGGTTTCTCTGACCGGTGCGTGCGCATTCCGTGTCATCTGGATTTTCACCATCTTCCAGATGAACCGCACCCTGGACTGTCTGTACATCTCCTACCCTATCTCCTGGGTATTGACCGCAGGTGTTCATCTCATCTGCTACTTCATCGTCCGCAAGAAAGCCTTTGCCCGTGCTGCTGCCCAATAACCTACTTTTTCTTTACTAAAAAGAAAAAGTAGGCAAAAAGAAAAGGGTTCCGCTTCGCGCCATATCTATTTCTTTGCTAAAAAGAAATAGTAGGCAAAAAGAAAAGGGTCCCGCTTTGCGCCATACCGATTTCTTTGCTAAAAAGAAA
>Reeses_p2__coassemble_2783_pt1 | contig 8528 bp, 7 predicted proteins | sample Reeses_p2__metabat2_low_PE_034 | metagenome-assembled genome bin Reeses_p2
TATTTTTCCTCAATCGCAGCAATAAGCTTGGCTGTGACACCTCTTTTATACTTCTTGAGGGCTGAGACAAACCGCTGTTGTTTGTTGATACGGTTGCTTAATAAACCTAAAAATTTCGCCACTTTTTCCTGTTCGTCACGACATGGAAGATAAAGCGATTGTTCGTACAAAGTGTCCCATTCCACATTCCTCCTACATACACTTGCGCCTACGGTGGTTGCATTGTAGAAGAAACGCTTTGCTGCGTCGGATTTTATCCACTGGGCTATGAGATCAACAGAGCAACCGGTGATGACATAGGTTTTGTATGCAGGAGATACCATACCATGATCAAACCGCAGATTGACATTAGCATTACCCAAGTGAAGGTTTTGCGTGGACAGCACCATCGTTCCGTATTTTATCTTCTTATAGCCTTTATTACTTGCACCACGCTGATGTCCAAAGAGTTCTGTGTTTAAGAACATTCCCTCGATGGCGGCAGAAAGAAGAGTATCTTCGTCCTCTTCTTTTGTACGATCACTATACTCATGAACAAGATTGCCAAAGGCGATTGGTCTCCACGGCTCATCAAAGCCCGGAAAGCGGAGTTTCGGACGCTTTTCGAGACCGTTACTTGAGGTTTATAATGCCCTGATTATTTCTCCATCAGATAATATCTGTGGAGGTGGTCAATATGACTAATAATACACAATTTAAGACGCTGCTGAACACTTGGCTAAATCAAAAGAAGCCGATGATCACACCGTCAACCCATGCCAGCTTCACGCTAATAGCCGAAAATCACTTGATACCGCACTTCGGCAAACGGAAGATTGGTAGCATCACCGAGCAGGACATTCAAAGCTACATATCGTATCTCTACGAATCCGGGCGGTTGGACAAGTCCGGTGGTCTCACTGTGAAGACCATACGAGATGTGATTCTCGTACTGCGGCTTGCTATGGAGTATGCCTACAAGGAAAGGGCGATACCGCTGCTCAACTGGGACTTGATAGAGTACCCAAAAGAGCTGGGTGTTAAGAAAGTGGTATCGCTATCCAAAGATCAGGAGCAAGCTCTTATTCAGTGCATCTACATGAACCTGAATAGGAAGACCGCTGGCATTCTCATTGCACTGTTTACCGGGGTGCGGATCGGTGAACTTTGCGGCTTGCAAATGAAGGACATTTCGCTGACAGATAAAACCATCAGCATCAACAAAACCGTTCAGCGTATCTATGACAAGAAAAAAGGTGAATCCTATCTGCACATAGGACCGCCGAAGACCAAGACATCAGCTCGAACAATTCCCGTACCGTCATTGCTGATGAACATTATCAAGAAGTTCTATACTGAAAACCCCAACCATTACTTCTTGACTGGCAAGACCAAGCCAACAGAACCTCGCACATACCGGCAGTTCTTTTCCCGTTTTTTGAAACGAAACGGGCTGCAAAAGGTAAAGTTCCACGAGATCCGGCACACTTTCGCAGTACGAGCAATCGAAATACCGGAGTTTGACATCAAATCTCTCTCCGAGATTTTGGGACATAAGAATGTGTCCTTTACGCTGAATGTCTATGGCAGCGCAAATCTCCAACAAAAAGTCAAGTGCATGAACCTTCTGAACGATTTGCTGTAACAAAAAAGAGCCTCAGCCGACACCCGAACGGACATCGACTGCGGCTCTTTGTGTTTTATGATATTCTAATGACGGCGCAAAACGACCTTTATCCTGACATTCTTTCGGTGAAACTTGTGCAGACAATAAAAAAGAAAAATTTGGATAGAATTTTTTATGGAATCGTGTTATAATACTTCCAAGCCACCTATTCATCAGTCTCAAGCAAAACCCATGATAGGATGGCCCAGATAGATTTTTGATAGCAAAAGTCCTAATAGACCTTAGGATAAGGATAATCTGTATCAAATAAAACCACGACGAATCAAATCCTCTATACAAAAAAGTTTAGAAATGGATTTAACTCGGCGAGTGGGAATAATTTCAGAGGCCCGAAAAAGCCCGGAATAACTGGGTTTTCTAAGGTTTGATGCCCTCTGTGGCAACGAAATGGCAACATTTTTTCATTATTCATAAAAAGAGAGCTAACTGATTTTGATTAGTCAGTTAGCTCTCTTTTTATTTTATTTCAAAACACGGTGTCCATTATACAACCACTGTATTTCCCAAGGAAGAAATTTGCGACAGCTCTCCATCTGTAATCAGATAGGCTTCCCCGCAGATTTTTTCGATGCCATTATCCAGATAAAGGTAACTTCCGTCTACCAGGGCATAAAACGCTTTCCCCTGACTATCTGGATATGCAATATCTTCCATTACGCGCAGTCCATCAAGCATATCATGTTTTATCATTTGGTAGTGAGGGAGAATCATCTTTTTCGTCAGAGCAAGACCAGGAAGATATTTCTGGTATGCAGCATCTATTGCCTCACCTGCTAAATCCGGGTGGGCATAGACCACCTCAGCACAATTCATCGAGCCTGCGCTGATTCCAATGAGTACCCCGCCAAAGGATTGCAAGAGATTTTTTAAGCCAACCTGCGCGAAAAATCGATTTTGCGTCGGAACATGACCTCCTGCCAAGATTATCAAGTCAGCACCGCTTACCAAATCAGCTGCATCCTCTTGATTTTTGCTGTCCAGAATCGTAAATTGGTTAAAATCAAACCCGGCGGAGAGGAACGCTGCTTGAATTGATTTTGCAAATCGCTCTGTCTTTTCATGGTGTACAGGGTCAGAGCAGACAAATACCGCTTTACATGGATTCGGCACACAATGTTTGAGGGCATCAAGGAACCCGTTTGCCGGATTAATCTCCTCAGTATTCGGAATCAAAAGACTACTTGTTAAGAAGCATTTCATTTGCTGTACCTCCTATCTTTTTCCCTCACAGAGAAATCCCCCAGATACAGAATAAACCTCATATAAACATACTGCCGTGATAAAACTGCAAATCCTGCATCATACGTTCAAATCCCTTCGCTTTATTTATCCCAAGAATATCATCTTTACTTCCATCTGTCAAAGAAGCCGGGCAAAAACTTTTTCGATTCATAAAATTTTTTCAAAAAACAGTTGTATATTTCCTTCCGTTCGGTTATGATATAAATACTAATTTAGATTTTTATCCTTTATATACTCAGGAAGGGGAATGGAAAGCTATGGCGCGAAAAGCCTATTCCGAACAGGAACGGGAGCAGGTGCGGACCGCTCTGCTGACCACTATGCTCCAGTGCATCGTGGACCGAGGACTGATTCACAGCAGCATTGATGTCCTGTGCAAACAGGTAGGCATCTCCAAGACCTTTTTCTACACCTTTTTTCCTTCTAAAGAAGAGCTTGTATTGGAGGCTCTGCGCTACCAGCAGCCCAGACTGCTGCAATATGCCCGCCAGCTGATGGATGATCCTGCGCTCGGCTGGAGGGAAGGTGTCCGCACCTTTTTGGAGACCTGCGTTTATGGTGAGAAAAAAGGCATCGCCGTACTTTCCATCGAAGAAGAACAGGAGATTTACCGCTGCCTTTCTCAAGAAAATTTCCAAACCTTCCGTAACGACCAGACCAAGCTATTCCGCGACTTGCTGGAGATTTTCGGTCTTTCTGCGGACCATATAAACCCGCAACTGTTTGGCAACCTGTCGCTGTCGATGATGATGGTCTACAAAGCAATCCCAAACACCATGCCTTTCCTGTTTCCAGAACTGGCAGAGGACATGGTAGAATTTCAAATCAACGCCCTGCTGGATGCAATGCAGCGGGTAAAAGAAAGCGGAAACAGAGTGAAAGAAGATGTGCAGAAATAATCAACACACCCTGATAAGGGTACAATCCGACCCAATCGTACCGTTCCAGAAAAAAGCCGATTGCTTAAAATCGGCTGCTGGTTCTGTGCGGCTTTTTTGCCCTGCGTCAGCCTGTCCTTATGACAGTGCGGCGCAGGGATTTTTATTATCTGAAATTCGTATCCATGCAGCACCAGCAGACTTAATGGATTCAACCTCAAAAATCATTCAAAAAGGAGAAAAGAATATGCCTACAACCGAATGGATGACAAAATACAAAGCGCTCAAGGATAAGCTGCGCTGCAAAATCGACCTGAATTCCTATTTTACCGAAAAGGTCATCGGCAAGATGGAGGTGGATGTGCTGGACATCGGCGCTGTCCACTTTCCTACCGGAACGCTTTTCGCCTGTGACCCTCTGGTCGAGCTGGAGGATGCCCGACCATTCATCCAGACCATCCCTGCCGGAAGTTACTCGGTGAAAATCTGCGTAGTCCCCAGTAAAACCTACGGCGACCGCTACGCCTGCGTCAAGGTGGAGGTCCGAGCAGGAAAGCCAGTCCGCTATGAGCTGGGCATGACCGGCAGCGAAAACCTGGATGCGGATTGGGAAGATGGTGACTATTTCGGCTTTGGTGTCGATGCCGGTATGGGCTGTGTTGCAGACATCCAGACTCAGACAGCCTTCCAAGCATACTGGAGCAAGCGGTTGGCGGAGGACGAGGACATCGACCCCTACAATGACCTATTTTGTGACCTGCTGGAGGAAAACGCCAAAGCCCATCCCCAGTATCAAGTGGACTGCGGCGACTGGCTCCATTGGACAGTGCCGGGCACCGACTGCAACCTGCCGATTTTCGCCTCCGGTTGGGGGGATGGTTCCTATCCAGTCTACTTCGGCTACGATGAAAAGGATGAGGTCTGCGGGGTGTATCTCCAATTTATTGATATTGCAGAAAGCTATGATGCATAACAAAAAGGAAGTGACTGCCATGAAAACCTTTGATGCCAATTACAGTCTATTGGAGGAGATGTACCAAGATGAATACTATCCCGATTTTCTGGTAGATAAGGTAAAGACCGAGCTGCAAAAGGTCATCGCCCTGCTGGAAGAAGGAGAAACCGACACCAAATCCGTACAGGAAAAGCTGGACGAAAGCGTTTGTGCCATCAATGCTCTGCAAGAAGAATTTGAAGAGCATGACAGCGAAATTGAAACCGTAGCCCGCGACTGCATTGGCGAAACGGTAACATATATTCTGGATTGGTTCGATATTCCCATCGACACAGAGGAAGCGATTCGGGAAAGGGATTGGTAAAGCAATCGCAGCCGCAAAAACATAATCAACTTCACAACAGCAATCATTTTTCCCCGATGATTTGGGCGAAAAATTCAAGTACTGTTTTAAATTCAATTTTCAGGAGGACGGAATCATGGGATTATTCAGCAAATTATTTAAAGGACCACAGCCGGATATGGAAAAGAGCGCAACCAACGAGAAAAAGGTGCGTGCCTTGTTTAATCAGGTGGTGGAGAATGGCAAGGAATACCGTCTGATTGTAGGCTATACTGAGGACGTCAAACGATTCAATTACGGCTTTGTCCACGGAAGCAAAACTCAAATCGGCAATTTGATTGTGGGATGGAACGAGGACACCAAGACCATCGTGGTCGTACCGACCGTTCCTGACCTCTCCGGCTGTGGTGACCCAACCTATTACCGTCGGGAGGAAATCCTCAAAGCCTACCGAAACAAATACCCCACCGACGCCTTCATCATCTACCCCGACCGAAATGGCTATATCGGCATCAACGCCTATGAATGGCTGGAGGATGAAAAGCTGTACGTCTATCTCTATCAGAAAGAGGAGTTGGAGGCATTCACCGCCTTTTTCCAAAATAGCTTTTCAACCAAATAAGAAGAGAGAAGTGAGACACCGTGTTAAAAGAGATTGGAATTTGGTTTCTTGTCCTGTCTGTCCTCTTTATCTTTGGGCAACTGTGGTTTCAGCTGGTGGAAGGACTCCTGTCCAAAATCAAATCTCTGCTGAATCGAAACAAACCACCCCAACGGTGGCACTTCCGAAAAGTAACCGACGATAACGAACAGCCGTAATCCGCCAAAAGGGCAAAAATGTGATGGACAGAAAATGAAAGGAGGCGCTGATATGGAAGTATTAAAACAGTGCCAGAAATGGTTTGAACAGAATGAAATTCAAAAGGTGATTGATGCGCTGGAGGCTATTCCCGCCGAGGAGCGCACCCCGGAACTGGACAGTGAACTGGCAAAAGCCTACATCACCATCGCAGAGATAGGAGAACGGGAGCCTTTTGAAAAGGCGCTGCAACTTCTGGCTCTCCATGAGGAGGAACTAGGCGAGGACCATTGCTGGAATTATCGAATCGCTTCTTCTTACTATTACCTGGACGAAGAAGGACCTGCCCTGCATTACTTTGAACAGGCACTCAATGCCCGTCCCGGCGACAAGGACACGCAAGGATACATCGACGACTGCCGCCGCCGTTTGACCCTGCCCCGCTTTAAAACAAACTTCCGCGAAAGGACCCAGCAGGCATGGAGCGCTTTTGCCGAAATCGAGGCAGAACTGCGGGCTATCATGGATGCCGACAAATTGCGGGAGCGCGGTGAAGAGCTGATGGAAAAACTCAGTCAGGCACTGGAGCCTGCCTTCTCTTCCCCTGCTTTTGAAATCGGCTATAACGGCAAAAAATATGAGCTGATTCTCAGCGCCGAAGGCAACCGCTCTGCTCTGTTCCCGCTGGTTTATTTCCGGAAGCACGCGCCCAAAGAGGTGCTGGCACACTGGAACATTCTGGTAGGACGGCAAAGCCAGGGGGATTTTTCTCTGCGCACCGGAGGGATGGAAGTAAAACCGGAGGATGTGCAGGTGTGGGTGGAGCAGCAGGAGGATGGGCGACTGTCCCTCAGCCTTTACTGTGAAAAGCTGCTTTTCTTACAGCAGGAGGAAACCGAACGCACCTGGTGGATGCTTTCTACCCTCACCGACCAGGTGCTGGGGGAAATCAACTCCATCGCCCACATTGGAGCCTTTGATTTGATCGATGCTCCTCAAGCCGGACCTTTCGTTTCTCTGGCAAAACTGCCACAGATGCTCGCCGATTTGGGACTGACCGACTATCGGGACGGCAGCGAATATCTGGAAAACAGTTATCTTGCCTATGAGCTGGAACCGGTGGAAGACCCGGATGCCGACTGGCGGCTGGACACCTATGTCGGCTCCACCCGTCTGCCGGTGCTCATCAACGACTACTTGAGCGCCCACAGCGATGTGATGGATGCGTACCACAAGGATGGCATCGTCGCCGGTTTTCTCTGCTATCCGATGGACGGATTTGAAGGTGAAAATCAAGCGGAGCAAATTCTGCAATTCCAGGACAGCCTGCAAGCTGCCATTCTGGAACACGCCGGTGCAGATGCCGTTACCTTCCTGGGCGGCGCCACCGGATTGTACTATGGGTATCTGGATTTTATTGCCTGGGATTTGCCCGCCGTACTGGATGCAGCCAAAGATTTCTTGACCGACTCCAAGGTAAATCAAGGTGTGTTCCATGTGTTCCGTCGGGACGTGGGAGCTGTCCGCCTGTGGGAGCGGGAAGCAGAACCGGAGGTGGACCCGCAAACCGGTTCCCTGCTCTCCGCACAGGATATTAAAACGCTGGAATCTTTTACCGACGATGTGTCGGGCTACTATGGAAGGATGCTCCACTGGCTGGAGAACTTCATCGAGCAGGGCGTGCAGGCAGGAAAATTCACCCAACGTCAGGCAAAGCAGGACCTGCAAATTGCCTTGTGGTATGCCTTTGCCTGCAACAATCTCGACGAGTACCGCTACTACTATAAAGCAGCAGACTGGATGAAAGATTCGGAACAAAATGCTGCGGGCTGCGCCATGTGGTACTACCGCTACTCGGCAGCGCTCATGTACTGTAGTCGTTTGGAAGAAGCGCTGGATTATGCAGAAAAGGGCATCCGGGAGGAACCGGACTATCCGTGGATTTGGCTGCAAGCCGGCAAGCTGCGCAGTCACTTCGGAGATAAAGCCGGTGCATTGGATGCCGTTGCCCATGGTCTTGCACTGGTACCCGGCGATTATGAGTTCCTGACCTTGCAAAAAGAAATTGAAAACGGCGCGCCGCTTGAGCAGATGGAATACCACTGGATCAATCCCGATGCCGACCAAACGCTTCAGCAGGGATTGGATGCGGATGCCGACAATAAACAGCGAGCCATCTCCTGTATAACGGTCCATGCGGATGGACTGCAACGCTTCTGGAGCATCTTTGGTCCAAAGCCGGAGCAGTACACCCCTAACGCACCCTATACCCGCTTCCCCTATCCGGTAAACGGGCGGACGGTCGATTTGGTTTTCCAGATGAACGAAGCAGGAATGTCCAAACTGGACGCCGACTGGCTGGAGCAGCTAAAAGGCTGGATGCAGAGCGGACAGTGGTTGGAGCGGGAACATCCCGACGGCAGAGCAGCCCGCCTGGATACAGTGCTGGTGGGTCTTGACTACCACATCGGTCTGCTCTACAAGCTGACAGCGGAGGAGGTCTACTTCCAAATCTCCCTCAACCCAGACGGAACCGAGCAGGAAGAGCTTTTCTGGTCCTCGGAAGAGAACAGTGAACCGGAGCTTTATACAGAAGAGGAGATGTCTGCGGTCGAACAACACATTCAAAAAACCTTTGGCACGTT
>Reeses_p2__coassemble_2886_pt1 | contig 8179 bp, 8 predicted proteins | sample Reeses_p2__metabat2_low_PE_034 | metagenome-assembled genome bin Reeses_p2
AGCCTATTTTACACAGCTTTAACAAAACCCTGATTTTAGATTTTACGCACATCCCGTATACTGTAATCAGTCCAAGAGAAAAAAGACAAAAACAAAAGAAAACAGCTAAGTAAGGAGATTGTAAAAATGATTTACAAAAAAGTATTAGCAGCAGTACTTGCAGGAATGATGGTAATGAGCATGGCAGCATGCGGTGGCGAAAGCGCACCGGCAACCAACGAGAATACAACTGAACCGAAAACTGAGACCACAACCCAGACCGAAGAAAGCAAACAGCCGGAAACCAGCAGCCTGAGCGGCAGCGTTTCCACCAACGGTTCCACTTCGATGGAAAAGGTAATCGGTATCCTTTCTGAAGAGTTCATGGCAAAAAATCCAGATGTAAGCGTTACCTATGACCCAACCGGTTCCGGTACCGGAATCGAAGCAGCATCCAACGGTTCGGCAGACATCGGTCTTTCCTCCCGCGCTTTGAAGGATGAAGAAAGCAGCGCAGGTCTGAATGGTACCACCGTAGCACTTGACGGTATCGCAATCATCGTCAATGCAGAAAACCCGGTTAACGACCTGAGCGTAGAACAGATTGCACAGCTGTTTACCGGTGCAGCTGACTGGAGCGCAGTCGGCGGCGATGCAGGTGAAGTTGCTTGCATCGGACGTGAAGCAGGCTCCGGCACCAGAGATGGTTTTGAATCGATTACCGGCACCGCAGATTCCTGCAAACTCTCCCAGGAACTGACCTCCACCGGCGCAGTCATCGAGGCTGTTAAGAGCAACCCAAGCGCAATCGGTTACGCTTCTCTGTCCGCAGTAGAAGGTCAGGAAGGCATCAAAGCCCTCACCGTTGGCGGTGTAGAATGCACCGAAGAGAACGTCCAGAACGGTAGCTACAAGATTCAGCGTCCATTCCTGATGGTAACCAACGGTGCATCCGAACTCAGCCCGGCAGCTCAGGCATTCATGGAATTCGCAACCTCTGATGACGCAGATGACCTCATCCGTGAAGCTGGTGCAGTACCGGCAGCAGAGTAATCCCTTAAAGAATAGCAGAAGATACAGCCTGCTGAACATTCAGCAGGCTGTATTCGAGTAAAAAATAACGCCGCCCGAACAGGGAAGGAGCATCAACTATGCAAGAGCAAATACAAGCAAATATTCCCTACGCCGCAGTTTCCCCGGCTGACTCGGAAGAACAGCAGTCGAGAAGGAACAATCCCAAACGCAGGAATATCCGGGAAGCAATGGAAATGACCATGCACATCCTCTTCCTTTTGTGTGGGATTGTCGCAGTCGCGTTCGTTCTGCTGATTAGCATTTATCTCATCATATCCGGTATCCCTGCTATCCGAGAGGTGGGTCTGGTGGATTTCCTGTTCGGACAGCGCTGGGCGCCGACCAATAAAACCGATCCGGCATACGGTATTCTTCCCTTCATCCTGACCTCTGTCTATGGCACCGCAGGTGCCGTGCTGGTCGGTGTTCCGATTGGCTTGATGACCGCCATCTATCTTTCCAAGTGTGCGCCTCCCAAGGTGGCAGCTCTTATCCACACAGCGGTCGAGCTGTTGGCGGGTATTCCGTCGGTCGTCTATGGTCTGGTCGGCATGATTGTGCTGGTTCCAGCTATCCGCAACCTGTTTGACCTTTCCTCCGGCGCTTCGCTGCTGGCAGCCATCATCGTGCTTGCTATTATGATTCTGCCATCTATCATCAATGTGTCGGAAAATGCCCTCAATGCCGTTCCAAAGGAATATGAGGAGGCATCACTGGCACTGGGAGCCACCAAGATTGAAACCATCTTCAAGGTCAGCCTGCCTGCGGCACGCAGCGGCGTTGCAACAGCGGTGGTGCTGGGTGTCGGCAGAGCGATCGGCGAAGCAATGGCAATCATCATGGTATCGGGTAACGTGGCAAATATGCCGGGATTGTTCACCTCGGTGCGTTTTCTCACCACCGCCATCGCCTCCGAGATGTCCTATGCAGCGGCAGGTTCGTTGCAGCGTCAGGCGCTGTTCTCGATTGGTTTGGTGCTGTTCCTGTTCATCATGCTGATCAACGTTGTACTCAATGTCTTTATCAAGAATAAAAAGGAAGGTGCCTAATCGATGAAAGAACTTGCACTTCGACGCAAGGTCTATGACCGCATTCTCAAGGGATTGATGTACCTGTGTGCGGGTGTTACCTGTGCGCTGTTGGTCTTTTTGATTGGCTATATCTTTTACCGCGGAGCAGGCAGCATCAGCTGGGAGCTTTTAAGCACCCAGAGCAGCTACCGCAACAACACCATCGGTATCCTGCCGAATATTTTGAACACCCTGTACATCATCTTTCTGTCGATGATTGTGGTGCTTCCGCTGGGAGTTGGTGCAGCCATCTACCTGACCGAGTATGCCAAAAACCGCAAGCTGGTTGCAGCCATTGAATTTGCCACCGAGATTTTGACCGGCATCCCTTCCATCATCTTTGGTTTGGTGGGTATGCTGTTCTTTATCCAGCTGCTGGGACTCAAACAGGGCATCCTGGCGGGCGGATTGACGCTGGTGGTCATGATCCTTCCGACCATCGTGCGAACCACCCAGGAGAGTTTAAAAACCGTTCCGCAGTCCTATCGAGAGGGTGCGCTGGGTCTGGGCGCTGGTAAATGGCATATGATTCGCACCGTCGTTCTGCCAAATGCAGTGGACGGCATCGTCACCGGCTGTATCCTTGCTATCGGACGTATCGTTGGTGAGTCGGCAGCTCTGCTGTTCACCGCCGGCTTTGGACTGGTGCTCAACGGATTTTTTGAATCATTGCAGTCCTCCTCCGCTTCGCTGACAGTAGCCTTGTATGTCTATGCCAACGAGCGCGGTGAAACAGCGGTCGCTTTTGCCATCGCCTGCATCCTGATGGTGCTGACTCTGCTGATTAACCTTGCGGCAAACATCACCGGCAAAAAACTGAAAAAACAACAATAGTCACCTTCTTTTGTTAGAATAAAACTGCATATTGAGAAAGGCATGGTTTAACAGAATGTCTACAATTATATCGGTTCAGAATCTGAACCTCTGGTATGGCAGCAATCAGGCACTGTATGATGTCAGCATGGAGCTGCCGGAAAATCAAATCACCGCATTTATCGGACCTTCCGGCTGCGGAAAATCCACCTTTTTAAAGACCCTCAATCGAATGAACGATCTGGTTGACGGAGTTCGCATTCAGGGAAAGATCATTTATGATGGACAGGACATCTATGCTCCGCAGGTGGACACCACCTGGTTGCGAAAAGAGATCGGCATGGTTTTCCAGAAGCCGAATCCTTTCCCGATGTCCATTTATGACAATATCGCCTACGGTCCCAGATTGCAGGGTATCCGTGCAAAGGTAAAGCTGGATGAAATCGTAGAAACTTCCCTGCGGGGAGCTGCTATCTGGGACGAGGTAAAGGACCGTCTGAACAAAAGCGCACTTGGACTCTCCGGTGGTCAGCAGCAGAGGCTGTGCATCGCCCGCGCACTGGCAGTTGAGCCAAAGGTGCTGCTGATGGATGAGCCGACCAGCGCCCTGGACCCAATCTCCACCTCCAAAATCGAGGAGCTTGCCAGCGAGCTGAAAAAAAATTACACCATCATCATGGTCACCCACAATATGCAGCAGGCAGCCCGTATCTCCGACAAAACTGCGTTTTTCCTGTTGGGCAAGATGATTGAATTTGACAGCACCGAGCAGCTGTTCTCGATGCCAAAGGATAAACGCACCGAAGATTACATTACAGGAAGGTTTGGTTAAATCTATGAGAACAAGATTTGATGAACAGCTGCGCCAGCTGAATGTGGAGCTGATTCGCATGGGAAGCCTGTGCGAAGAAGCTATCTCCATCGCTGCCAAGGTGCTGGAAGGAGAAAAAAATATTTCGAATGAGCGGGTATTCGCTATCGAAGGGGAGATCGACCAGCTCGAGCACGACATCGAAAGCCTGTGTATGCGGATGCTGTTGCAGCAACAGCCGGTGGCAAGCGACCTGCGTGTCATTTCGGCAGCGCTGAAGATGATTTCGGATATGGAGCGCATCGGCGACCAGGCAGCAGACATTGCAGAATTGTGCCCATACGTTGGAGATACCCTGGCGCAGGGCAGACTGCACATCACCAATATGGCAAGGGCAGCGGTTTCGATGGTCACCGAAAGCGTGGAAGCATTTGTACAGGGTGATTTGAAGATGGCTTGCAAGGTGGTACAGGATGACGACAAGGTGGATGAGCTGTTTTTAAAGGTTCGTGCAGAGCTGATTGGCTGCCTGAAAGAAGAGGTTGGTGACCCGGAAGCGATTCTGGACCTGCTGATGATTGCAAAATACTTTGAACGAATCGGCGACCACGCGGTCAATGTAGCGGAATGGGTGGAATATTCTATCACAGGAATTCACGAAAGTAATGAGCATCACCCGCAAAATGTGTTATAATAAGCACGAGGTGATGAATCATGATTTACGTATTGGAAGATGATGAAAGCATCCGTGAGCTGATTATCTACACGCTCAACGGGCAGAAGATGGAGGCAAAGGGTTTTTCCACTCCCAGCGAGTTCTGGGAGGCAATCTCGGAAAAGGTGCCTTCATTGGTATTGCTGGACATCATGCTGCCGGAGGAGGACGGCTTTTCCATTTTGGAAAAGCTGCGTGCCGCACCGGCTACCAAGCGCTTGCCCATTATTATGCTGACCGCAAAGGGCAGCGAATATGACATTGTGCGCGGGTTGGACATCGGTGCGGACGACTACATTCCAAAGCCCTTTCGGATGATGGAGCTGCTTTCCCGCATCCGTGCGCTGCTGCGCCGCAGCGGAGCCAACGATGGCAGGATGGAGGAATATCGCGTCGGCAATCTGTATGTCAACCCGACCCGCCACGAGGTGCAGGTGGATGGAAAGGACGTTGTGCTGACCTTAAAGGAATTTGAGCTGCTTAACCTTCTGATTTCCCGACAGGGCATCGTTTTTACCCGTGCACAGCTGCTGGATGAAATCTGGGGATACGGCTTCGATGGCGAAAGCAGGACGGTGGACGTTCATGTCCGTACCCTGCGGCAAAAACTGGGACCGGCAGGCAATTACATTGAAACGGTGCGAGGCATCGGCTACAAAATAGGTGGAGAGAAAGAATGACCAAACGCATTTTTCGTTCCCTGATCGGCATATCACTGGTCGTCTGCATGATTGGCATGACGACTGTTTTTGCTGTCCTGTATTATTATTTTGACGACCAGATCATCAACGAGCTGCAAAGCGAGGCAAACTACCTTGCGGTGTATGTAGAAGAAAACGGAGTGAAAGCTCTGGAGGTGCTTCCGCAGGATTTTCAGCGGGTGACCCTGGTAGCACAGGACGGCAAGGTGCTGTATGACAACTACACCGACCCGAGTCAGATGGAAAATCATGCACAGCGAGTGGAAATCAAAGAAGCGATGGAGAAGGGCAGCGCCCGCTCGGCGCGTCACTCCGACACCTTCCGCAAGCAGATGATCTACTATGCGGTGCGACTTTCCGATGGGACGGTTTTGCGCGTTTCCAGCACACAGTACACCGCCGCTGCGGTGTTGACCAGTATGCTGACGCCGTTTTTCTGGATTGTCATGTGCATCCTGGCAATGGTCGGCTTTTTGGCATCGCGCATCTCCCGCAAAATTGTCGAGCCGCTCAATCAGCTTGATTTGGAACACCCCGAGAACAACGAAAGCTACGATGAGCTGGCTCCGCTGCTCTCTAAAATCAGCTTGCAGCAAAAGACCATCCATCAGCAGCTGCAACAGGCAAAGCAGCGGGAGCAGGAGCTGTCCACCATCACCGACAATATGCAGGAGGGTCTGCTGCTGATTGACAGCAAGGGCAACATCCTTTCCAGCAACAGAAGTGCTTTGAAAATTTTAGGGGTATCTCCACAAATGCAGCAGAACATCGGCAGCCACAGGGAAAATGTGCTGGTGCTCAACCGCAGCGAGGCGTTCTGCAAGGCGGTGGACCGCCTGCTGGAGGGCAAGCATCGGGAAACGACGCTGGAAATCAACGGCGGCTACTTCCAGATGACCACGAATCCGGTTATGCGCGGCGGCAAGGTGGAAGGTGGCGTACTGCTGTTTGTCGATGTGACCGAGCAGCGCCAGAGCGAGCTGCTGCGTCGGGAATTTACTGCAAACGTTTCCCACGAGCTGAAAACACCGCTGACCTCCATCTCCGGCTTTGCCGAAATTATGAAGGACGGTCTGGTGCAGCAGGAGGATGTGCCGCAGTTTGCAGGAAAGATTTTTTCTGAATCCCAGCGGCTGATCGACCTGGTCGGGGACATCATCAAAATTTCCCAACTGGATGAGGATATGCTGCCGTATGAGCGCCAGACGGTCGACCTGTACCAGCTGTGCGGCGAAATCTGTGAGCGGTTGCAGCAGCGTGCGCAGGTCAAGGGTGTAACCCTGACCCTGTCCGGGCAGTCAGCTCAGGTGAATACGGTGCGCCAGATTGCAGATGAGGTCATTTACAATCTGTGCGACAACGCCATCAAATATAACCGCACCGGAGGTTCGGTTTCTGTTAATGTCAGCACCGAAGCGGGCAGTACAAAAGTTTGGGTGCAGGATACCGGCATCGGCATCTCACCGGCAGACCAGCGCAGGGTGTTTGAACGCTTTTACCGGGTGGACAAGAGCCATTCCCGCCAAATCGGCGGCACCGGTCTGGGACTTTCCATCGTCAAGCACGGAGCGGCATACCTGGGTGTCAAGGTGGGTCTGCAAAGCCAGGTGGGACAGGGAAGCACCTTCTGGCTGGAGTGGTCTGCCCAGCCTTTGATGCAGCAGGAGGGTCCGATGCAAAAAAGACTTGAAACAGCACAGAATCTGTGATATAATAAGTCAACAGGCAAAATGCCCATCAAAGACTGAAAAGATTGAAAGGAATGTTGTTCAATGAAACACGTAAAAACTTTAAATAAGGCTAACCTGAAAGAAACTGCTGCAAAAGGCGGCTGCGGCGAGTGCCAGGCATCCTGCCAGTCTGCTTGCAAGACCTCCTGCACAGTTGCCAACCAGAAATGCGAGCACGCAAAATAAGGTAACACCAAACAAGGGATCGACCGAAATGGATAGGGGCAGCAACGCTGTCCCTATTGTTTTGTCTATGCACAAGGGCAGGGAAAGGAATAAAAAATGCTACACAGTTTTCAATTAAACGGCTACAACATTGTGATGGACGTCAACAGCGGCGCAGTCCATGTTGTGGACGGCATGGTCTATGATATGATTCAGCTGCTGGATGCAGATTTTCTGGCACGTTCGTTCGACTCCAGCTTCACCGAAAAGCTGGAGCAGGCTTATCCGGCACAGCTGTTTGCACCACTGGAAGCGCGCTTTGCACGCAGCCAACTGGAGGAAGGGTACGAAGAGATTTACGAGATGTACCAGAACGGTCAGCTGTTCACCTCCGACGATTATGAGCAGTTTGCGGACATGATGGTTTCCGCACCAATCAAGGCGATGTGCCTGAACGTTGCACACGACTGCAACCTGCGCTGCTCCTACTGCTTTGCCTCCACCGGCGACTTTGGCGGCGAGCGCAAGCTGATGACCGCAGAAACCGGCAAAAAAGCCATCGATTATCTGCTCAAATATTCCGGCGACCGTCATAATCTGGAGATGGACTTCTTCGGCGGCGAGCCATTGATGGCATTCGACGTAGTCAAAGAAGTGGTTGATTACGCGCGTTCGAAGGAAAAGGAATACAACAAAAACTTCCGCTTCACCATCACCACCAACGGTATGCTGCTGACTGACGACAAAATTGACTACATCAACAAAGAGATGTACAATGTCGTTCTGTCGCTGGATGGACGCAAAGAGGTCAATGATCGGATGCGTTTCTGCGTCAACGGCAGCGGAAGCTACGACATCATCCTGCCCAAATTCCAGAAGATGGCAAAGGAGCGCGGCGACGGACAGTACTACATCCGCGGCACCTTCACCAAGTACAACAAGGACTTTTCCAACGATGTCCTGCACTTCTACGAAAAGGGCTTTGAACAGATTTCCATTGAGCCGGTTGTCACAGATCCAAAGCTGCCTTATGCGCTGACCGAGGAGGATCTGCCGGAAGTTTATGCCGAGTATGAAAAGCTGGCAAAGATTATCATCGAAAAACGCAAGAACGGCGAGTT
>Reeses_p2__coassemble_3007_pt1 | contig 7808 bp, 6 predicted proteins | sample Reeses_p2__metabat2_low_PE_034 | metagenome-assembled genome bin Reeses_p2
CGCTTAAATAAGCTGGACGCCGGCGAATACGGGATGCTGCTGCTTGCCTGCTCCGGTTTGGAGCGGGTGGGTCTTGCCGGACGCATCCATAAGGTGTTCACCCTTGAGGAGATGATTCCGTCGGCAGGGCAGGGCATTTTGTCCATACAGGGCAGAAAAGGGGAGGATTACTCCTGGCTGCAATGCGCCGATGACCCAATTTCCCGCATCCAGGCAACGGCAGAGCGCGCCTTTGTCGCTGCACTCGACGGAGGCTGTTCCTCCCCGATTGCAGCCTATGCACAGGTCAGCGGACAGCAGGTGCGTCTGACCGGACTGTACTACCACGAGCCGGCGGGCGCCTACCTTGTCGGCAGCCGGGTGGACACGCCGGAGCGCGCCGCTCAGCTGGGCGAACAGCTTGCCGAGGAGCTGAAGGGACGGTTCCTGCGCGGCTGCACCCAGGGAGCCGTCGAGGTCAACGAAGGAGGAGAGCTGTAAGGTGGAAAAACAGGGAAAAGTTTGGCTGGTGGGCGCCGGTCCTTCGGATGCCGGTCTGATGACCCTCAAGGGCAAGGCGGTCCTTGAGCAGGCGGATGTGGTGGTCTATGATGCGCTGGTGTCCGCTTCGGTGCTGGCGATGATCCCCGAGCAGGCGCAGACGGTGTATGTCGGCAAACGCTCCGGTCATCATTCGGTGCCGCAGCCGCAGATTAACCAGATTTTGCTCGAGCAGGCACAGCAGGGCAAACGGGTGGTGCGCTTAAAAGGCGGCGACCCCTTCTTATTCGGACGCGGCGGCGAGGAGCTGGAACTGCTGCGGGAACACAACATCCCCTTTGAGGTGGTGCCGGGCATCACCTCCGCCATTGCAGTACCCGCTTACAACGGCATCCCGGTCACCCATCGGGACTACTGCTCGTCGGTCCATATCATTACCGCCCACAGCAAGCAGGACGGGGAGCTGAACATTCCGTTTCCCGCACTGTGCCAACTCAATGGCACGCTGGTCTTTTTGATGGGCGTTACCTCGATGGAGCGCATCTGCCGGGGACTGTTGCAGGCGGGGATGGATGCTCAGACACCGGCTGCCATCCTACAGGAAGGCACCAGTGCCGCACAGCGTCGGGTGGTTGCCACCCTGTCGACCTTGGTCGAGCGCGCACAGCAGGAAAAGATTCAGGCTCCGGCGGTGCTGGTCATCGGCAAGGTCTGCCAGCTGGCAGACCAGCTCAGCTGGACCCAGCTGCGTCCGCTGGACAGGGTGCGGGTCGTTTTGACACGCCCGAAGGAGCTTGTTTCCCGCATGGCAGACCGGCTGTACCAGCTGGGCGCACAGGTCATCGAGCTGCCGTCCATCTCTTTGCAGCCGTATGAGGAAAACGAGCCGCTCAAAACCGCGCTCGAACATCTGGAAAGCTACCGATGGATTGCCTTCACCAGCGTTTCCGGCGTGCGCATCTTCTTTGAGCAGCTGCAAAAATATCGGGTGGATTTGCGAAAGCTGATGCACCTGCGCTTTGCTGCCATCGGTCCGGGTACTGCCGAACAACTGCGCAAACAGGGCTTTTATGCCGATTTGATGCCGCAAGAGTACTACGCTGCCGACCTTGGCAGGGCGCTGGCACAGCAGATGCAGCCGGGCGAACGCCTTCTGCTGCCGCGGGCAAAGATGGGCTCGCAGGAGCTGACCGACATTTTGCAGCAGCAGGGAATCCACTGTACCGACCTGCCGCTGTACGATACAATGTACACCAGCCACAACTGCGACAAGGTGCGCCAGATGATAGAAGAAAACGCCATCTCCTGCGCGGTGTTCACCAGCGCCTCCACCGTGGAGGGCTTTGTGCGCTCGATGCAGGATTGCCCGCTGCGTGGGCTGCGTGCGCTGTGCATCGGGGAAAAGACCGCACAGGCGGCACGGCAGGCAGGGATGCAGGTCAGCGTTTCCAAGCAGGCGACCATCGATAGCCTGACCGAGCTGCTGCTTGAGCAAGCCGATTCGCTGCGCTTACAGCCTGCTGACCACGAATAACAAATAGATGATAAAACCGCTCTTCTCGCAGGAGCGCACCCATAAAAAATAGAGGAAACGAAAAACGAAAGGAACTTGATATGGAGATCTTACACAGACCCAGACGTCTGAGAATCAATGAAAATATCCGGGAGCTTGCGCGGGAAACCCGCCTGAGCAAATCCTCGCTGATTTACCCGGTCTTTATCCGCGAAGGCAGCGGCATCAAGGAGGAGATTCCCTCCCTGGTCAACCAATATCATTACAGCCCGGACCGCATCTGCGAGGAGATCGAGCAGCTGCTGGCAGCGGGCATCCACAAAATTTTGCTGTTCGGCATCCCTGCCCACAAGGATGAGCTTGGCTCCTCCGCATGGCAGGAGGATGGCGCTGTCCAGACCGCTCTGCGCATCATCAAGCAGAACTACCCGCAGGTCTACTGCATCACCGACGTTTGTATGTGCGAGTATACCTCCCACGGACACTGCGGCGCGCTGGATGCCTGCACCACCGTCGACAACGACAGCACCCTCGAGCTGCTGTGCAAGACCGCGCTTTCCCATGTGCATGCAGGAGCCGACATGGTCGCTCCCTCCGACATGATGGACGGCAGGGTGCTTGCCATCCGCCGCGCACTGGACAGCGAAGGCTATACCCACATCCCCATCATGGCATATTCTGCCAAGTACGCCTCCGGCTTCTACGGTCCGTTCCGCGATGCAGCAGGCTCGGCTCCTGCCTTTGGCGACCGCCGCTCCTACCAGATGGACATTCACAACAGCGATGAGGCGATGAAGGAAATCGACAGCGACGTTGCCGAAGGTGCGGACATCGTGATGGTAAAGCCCGCGCTGTCCTATCTGGACATCATCCGCCGCGCCGGTGAACGGGTCGACCTGCCGCTGGCAGCTTACAGCGTCAGCGGAGAATATGCGATGATCGAAGCGGCAGCACAGATGAACCTGATCGACCGCGACCGCATCATCGGCGAGGTGGCAGTCAGCGTCTTCCGCGCAGGAGCGGACATCCTGATTACCTACCACGCAAAGGACATTGCACGGCTGATCGACCAGGGTGTCATCGGCTAAACGACAGGACCGAAAGGAACGGTGATACAGATGCGGCAGATCTATCTGATTGGCATTGGTATGGGCAACCCGGACACACTGACGGTGGGCGCACAGAAGATCATCGCACGCAGCGACTGCCTGATTGGCGCCAAACGGATGCTGCAAACGGTGAACCACCCCACTGCCAGGCAGTTTTCCTCCTTCCGCAATGAGGAGATTGCCGAATATATCGCACAGCAGCCAAAGAGCTGCACCATCAGCGTGCTGCTTTCCGGTGACACCGGCTTTTACAGCGGCGCCAAAAAGCTGGCAGGTCTGCTCAAAAGCCGCTTCCCGGACGACCGGCTCGAGCAGCTGGCGGGCATCAGCTCGCTGCAATATTTCTGCGCCAAGCTGCAAACCGGCTGGGATGACGTCAAGCTTTTCAGCGTCCACGGCAGGCAGGAGCAGGTCGTGCCGCAGGTGCGCCGCCATCCGCGGGTGTTTGTGCTGACCGGCAGCAACCAGACTGCGCAGGATGTCTGCAAACAGCTGTGTGAGCAGGGACTGGGTGATGCGCAGGTGTGGGTCGGCGAACAGCTGTCCTACCCGCAGGAGCGCATCCTTTCCGGCACCGCCGAACAGCTGGCAGAGCAGCGCTTTGACCCGCTGGCAGTTATGCTGATTGAGCATCCGGTCGCACCTGCCCGCGACTACCCGCCGCTGGGACTGGACGACAGCGAATTTCTGCGCGCTGCCACCGAAAAGCCGGTTCCGATGACCAAGCAGGAAATCCGCGCGGTGGCTCTTTCCAAACTGCGCATCACAAGGGATGCCTGTGTCTACGACATCGGCGCCGGTACTGGCTCGGTGACGGTGGAGGCTGCCCTGATTGCCAACGGCGGCAGGGTGTATGCGGTCGAAAAAAATCCGCAGGCTCTTTCCCAGCTGCAGGAAAATCTCACCCATTTCGGGTTAAACAACGTGCAGGTGGTGGCAGGAGCCGCTCCGCAGGCGATGCAGCCGCTGCCCGCACCCGACTTTGTCTTTGTCGGCGGTTCCTCGGGCAGCATTGCGGACATCCTGCGCCTGTGCCTGCAAAAAAATCCGCGGGTGCGCATGGTGGTCACCGCCATCACCCTGGAAACGGCAGCCGACCTGCTCTCTGCGGTCAAACAGCTTCGGGAGCAGGGCTGTCCACTGAAATTGGAGATTACCCAAATCAGCGCCGCCCGTGCCAAAACCGCCGGCGGACTGCACCTGATGATGGGACAGAATCCGGTGTTCATCTTCTGCCTGTTTGCAGAGGATGCGCTGCCACAATAAAAACAGGAGGTGTCCGCTGTGACCCCACGGCTTATGCTGGCAGCTGCTTCCAGCGGAAGCGGCAAAACGACCATCGCCTGCGCTATTTTGCAGGCGCTCACCCGGATGGGGGAGCACCCGGTCAGCTTCAAGTGCGGACCGGACTACATCGACCCGATGTTCCACCGGCAGGTGCTGGGTGTCCCTTCGCGCAATCTGGACCTCTTCTTCTCCGATGAGGCGACCGCTGCCTACCTGCTGCAAAAAAACAGTGAAAACTTTTCCCTTGCCTTCATCGAAGGGGTGATGGGCTACTACGACGGCATTGCCACCACCACCGAGGCTTCCTCCTGGCAGCTTGCCAAAGCCACCCAAACGCCGGTGGTGCTGGTGCTCAACTGCAAGGGGATGTCCGTTTCCATCGCTGCCCAGCTGGGAGGCTACCTTTCCTACCAGCCGGACAGCCAAATCAAGGGCGTCATCCTCAACCAGGTCAGCAAAAGCATCTACCCTGAAATCAAAGCGCTCATCGAGCAGCGCTATGATGTCGCCGTCTGCGGATATATGCCGAAGATGTCCGACTGCTCGCTGGAAAGCAGGCATCTTGGGCTTGTGACCGCAGAGGAGATCGGCGACCTGCAACAGCGGCTGGAAAAGCTGGGAGAACAGGCGATGCAGACCATCGACCTGCCGCTACTGCTCAAAATTGCTGCGCAGGCTCCGGCTCTTGCAGTTCCTGCGGTGCAGCTGCCCGCGCCCAACCCCACGCCGCTGCGCATCGGTGTGGCGAGGGATAAGGCGTTCTCCTTTTACTATGCGGATAATCTGGAGCTGCTTGAGCAGCTGGGCGCACAGCTGGTGGAATTTTCTCCGCTGCACGACCCGCAGCTGCCCGATGATTTGGACGGCTTGCTGCTCGGCGGCGGCTATCCCGAGCTGTATGCCGACACCCTCAGCCAAAACCGCACGCTGATGGCACAGATAAAAGCCTCGCTGCAAAACGGCTTGCCCTGCATTGCCGAATGCGGCGGCTTTCAGTACCTCTGCGAACAGCTGGAGGGCGCCGATTCCAAATCCTACCCGATGGTCGGCTTTCTGCCGGGCAGCAGCTTTCGCACCCCGTCCCTGCGCAGGTTCGGCTATGTTCGCCTGACCGCGCAGAAGGACAACCTGCTGTGCAAAAAAGGGGAGGGCTTTGCCGCCCACGAATTCCACTACTGGGACAGCCAGAACTGCGGCAACGGCTGCATTGCACAAAAACCCTACCGTTGCAGCAGCTGGGAGTGCGTGGTCTGTGACGAAAACTTTTGGGCTGGATACCCGCACCTGTACTTTTATGCGAATGTGCAGATGGCAAAAAACTTTTTGAACCGCTGCAACCGGTTCCATACACAGAAGGAAGGCAAATGATATGCAGCAATTCGAACAACAACTGATCTCCAACCTCCAACAGATTCAGCCGCCGGACCAGAATGCCATGCAGCTGTGCCGCAGGCGCTGGGACTCCATCGCAAAGCCGCTGCACAGCCTGGGACTTTTGGAGGATGCCATCACCACCATTGCCGCAGCGCAGGGTTGCCCGCAGGTGCGGCTGGATAAAAAATGCGTGGCGGTCTTTTGTGCCGACAACGGCGTGGTCGCCCAGGGTGTCACCCAGTCGCAGCAGGATGTCACCGCCATCGTCACCGAAAACTTCTGCTCCGGTCAGACCAGCGTCTGCGCTATGGCGCGCGCGGCAGGAGCCGAGGTCTTTCCGGTGGACATCGGCGTGGCAACCACCGTCAGCGGCAAGGGTCTGCGCATCCATAAGATTGCAAACGGCACAGCGGACATCACACAGGGCCCTGCCATGAGCCGGGAACAGGCGGCGGATGCCATCCTGTACGGAATGCAGATGGTGGGCGAATTAAAGCAGCAGGGCTACAACCTGATTGCCACCGGCGAAATGGGCATCGGCAACACCACCACCAGCAGCGCCATCCTGTCGGTGCTGCTCCATCGTCCCATCACCGAGATGACCGGCAGGGGAGCGGGACTGAGCAGCGCCGGTCTGCAAAGGAAGATCGACGCCATCGCCCGCGCCATCGAGGTAAACCGCCCGGACGCCAACGACCCGTTGGACGTTTTGCACAAGGTCGGCGGCTATGACATCGCGGGCTTGGTCGGTGTGTTCTTGGGTGGCGCACAGCACCATGTTCCCATCGTCATCGACGGCGTGATTTCGGCAGCAGCCGCTTTCACCGCCATGAAATTCTGCCCAGCTGCGGCAGGCTACTGGCTGGCAGCTCATGTGTCCAAGGAGCCTGCTGGAAAAATCGTTCTGGATGCGCTGGGCAAAAAGCCGATGCTGACCTGCGAGATGTGTCTGGGCGAGGGCACCGGCGCGGTCGCTGCCTTCCCGGTGCTGGAGATGGCAAACGCCGTCTACACCCAGATGAGCACCTTCTCGGAGATTGAGATTGAAGACTATCAGCCGTTGAGCTGAAAACAGGAGGGATGCGCGATGCTGACCCTGGTAAGCGGAGGCAGCGCAAGCGGAAAATCGGAGTTTGCCGAATCGCTGGTGGTCAACAGCGGCTGTGAAAACCGCTGGTATCTGGCGACGATGCTCCCGTATGACGAGGAGTGTCACCGGCGCATTGCCCGCCACCGCAAAATGCGCGCGAAAAAAGGCTTTGAAACGCTGGAGGTCCCCTATGCTCTACAACAGCTGGAGCTGACCGAGCCGATGCAGTCCGGCTGCGCTTTGCTCGAATGTATGTCCAATCTGGTGGCAAACGAGCTGTTCTGTCCGCAGGGCAGCGGCGAACAAACCGAGGAAGCCATTCTCCGCGGTGTTGAGCGCTTAGTGTCCGGCTGCGCGCAGGTGGTCATCGTGACCAACGAGCTGTTTTCGGACGGGATGCAATATGACCCGTCCACCGAGCATTATCTGCGTATCCTCGGGCGCATCAACTGCCGCCTGGCACAGATGGCAGACCGGGTGTACGAGGTGGTCTCCGGCATTGCCATCCCATGGAAAGGGGAAAAACAGGAATGAAGATCAGGACCCTTTTGGAGTCGCTGGACGTCGCTTTTTCCATGTACTCTGCCATTCCCATGCCGCAGATCGAGTGGAACGAGCGAAACATGAAATATATGATGGCATTTTTCCCGATGGTCGGAGTGGTGCAGGGTGCGCTGCTGCTGGGCTTTTCTCTGCTGGCACAAGCGCTGGGACTGGGGTCCGTTCTGTTTGCCGCAGTTGCCGCACTGCTGCCGTTGTTTGTCACCGGAGGCATCCACCTGGACGGCTTTTGTGATACGGTGGATGCCCTTTCTTCCCATCAGACGCGGGAAAAAAAGCTGGAAATCTTAAAAGACCCGCACACCGGAGCCTTTGCGGTCATGGGGTGCGTGGCTTATCTGCTGCTGACCTTTGCGCTGTGGACCCAGCCGCAGGGCAGCGGACGGTGGCTGAC
>Reeses_p2__coassemble_3090_pt1 | contig 7615 bp, 8 predicted proteins | sample Reeses_p2__metabat2_low_PE_034 | metagenome-assembled genome bin Reeses_p2
AGACAGGAGACACCGGAAAATGCCACCGCCATCAGCGAGTACCAGTTGGAAAAGGAAAGGCGGCTGATACCAATATAACGGGAAAACAGCCGGAAGGAAAACAGTTCCTGTGGAGAGGAGGATACAAAAAAGAGGACAGCGACCGAGCTGAGGGCAAGAAACACCAGCGGTCCCAGCAAAAAGCGCAGGTAGCGGCGGGGTGTGACATTGGCAAATTGTAAGGTACAGACTGCCATGCAGCACAGAATAAGCAGACAGACGCTGACCTGACGGAAGCTGACACAGATGACCAAAGAACCGACTGCGAACAGAGATTTGAGAGCAGGGCTGGTTTGCCGCACCGGTGAAGAGTAGGAGAGCTTGTCAAACAGGATCATAGAGGTGATTTCCTTTCTGAAAGGGGGAGCAGGGCGCTCAAAACAAACGGAAAAGGGGCGAAGAGGACCTGCCTTTTTTAAAGGTGAGGTCTCCCTTCGCCCGAATGAAGCGGAACTAATCCTTTTTATATTTCTTTCTGGCAACCAGATAACCAAAGCCGAAGAACAGAACACCGGAGCCGAGCGCTGCCTGCAAGCAGAACAGCAGGCTTTCGGTTTCGCCGCCGGGTGGTTCGAGGATGCTTTCTGCCCATGGCTCATAGCCGGGGTCGATTTCGCTGATGGCTTCTTCCGCAGCGCCGTCCGCGCCGCCAAACTCGGAATCTTTAATACTCATCAGCGGGAATACCGCAATGATGACACATAAAAGCAGCAGAACTGCAATGGTGATTTTAACAGATTTTGTCATGGAATCTTCCTCCCTTATATTATGTGGTTGCTTAATACTGGGAATAGGCAAGTTCGCCAAGCTCACTGGAAGCATAGGACTCCAGCGCAAGGATAACAACGACCGACAGCAGACCTTCGACGATAGCCAGTGGGATTTGGGTAACAGCAAAGATGCCCATGAAGGTGGTGATGGAAGCCATTACGCCGCCTTCGGCAGCCGGATGTGCAAAACCAAGCTGCACGCTGGTGACACAGTAGGTGAACAGGTCGCCCAGACAGGTTGCAAGGAAGACACAGACCGATTTATTGATTTTCAGCTTTCTGCCAAGGCGGTAGATGCCATAGCTGAGAAAAGGACCGGCAATCGCCATCGAGAAGGTGTTGGCGCCCAAAGTGGTCAGACCGCCGTGTGCCAGCAGCAGCGCCTGGAAGAGCAGAACAATGATGCCGATGACGCTCATGGCAGAAGGTCCAAACAGGATAGCGCCCAGACCGGTGCCGGTAGGATGGGAGCTGGAGCCGGTGACACTGGGAATCTTTAAAGCAGACAGTACAAAGGCATAAGCGCCTGCCATCGCCAAAATCAGCAGTGCTTTGCGGTGCTGGGAGATGGTCTTTTTGATGGAGATAAAGCCTGCGACCAAAAATGGCAGACACAACGCACCCCAGGCAATGGCGTGACCCATGGGCAGGTAGCCTTCCATGATGTGCATAGCGCTGGCGCTGCTGGGCATGACAAACAGCATGGCAGCGGCGATGCTAAAGGCAAACAGTCTTTTTTCGGTTTTCTTCATAGCGGATAACCGTCCTTTCCGCCCTTTTTGTAAGGGCAGAACCGCGGCAGGGGGAGCCGCAGTTCACAAATTTAATCTGCCGGCAGTTTTCCTGTTTCAAAAAAGAAAACCTTTCGGAACAGAAATTTCCGAAAGGCACAATAAAACAGGGAAACCCACCGGATTCCCAATTTTTGCGCCAACCATCATCCATAGCAGGAGCAACTACTTTGCGGGGCAGGTCTTCTGGCTTCGGCTTTAAGCAAACAGGATTCCTTCCCGCCCTTGGGGAGGCAGTGGAAAAATTTCCTGTTCTGTTCCGGTACAGCAGTGGTGACTGCGCGGGCATCTCCCGACTTCCCTATTCTCAGAAAAAGAAGTTATCATAAGCTTCTTTTCCCGCACCCGACAAAGTTAAACTGTGAATTACCTTTAGGGTAGCATAGAGACGAATTGTTGTCAAGCCTTTGTAAATAAAATATGAATTAGTATGGGCAGAGTCACTAAAAAAGCAAAAGGATACTTGCTCCTGCTTAGTAAAGGCGGTATACTAACATTAAGAAGAGATGGGGGAGGGGATGCGGATGCGACTGTTTGTTGCTCTTCAGTTGGAAGACCGAGTGAAGGATGCACTGATTCAGTTCATCGGCTCAGTTCGACCGCATACACAGGAAGGTCGCTTCAGCCACCGGGAAAACCTTCATTTGACTTTAAGTTTTATTGGAGAAACCGGTAAAGTGGCACAGGCAAAACGTGCGCTGCACCGGGTGCAGGCAGAACCATTTGTTATCTCTACCGCAGGAGTCGGCAGATTTCGCCGCAGCACAGGGGATATCCTGTGGGCAGGAGTTGCTAAAAATGCACAGCTGGAGGCTCTGGCGCAGCAGGTTCGGCAAACGTTGGAGCAGGAGGGCTTTAAACTGGAGGACCGTCCCTTTGCCGCACACCTGACCTTGGGTAGGGAAGTGCTGCTGGAAGAGGGATTTGAGCTAAAAACTTTCTCGAAAAACCTGCCGTCGGTGCAGATGCCGGTGGAACGGGTGAGTCTGATGAAATCGGAGAGGGTAAACGGCAGGCTGGTCTACACCGAGGTGGATTTTGTAGTATTGAATAAGAATAAACAATAAAAATGGTGAGGATTTTACAAAAACGAGTCAAATCAAAAAACCTTCATCAAAATCGCTTGAAAAGCATTTTGAATAATGCTATTATGTATCTGAAACAAGCACACAACAATAAGAGTGTGCGCCAGAGAAAGACATATATCCTTTTTCCGCAGTACAAAAAGAAAACGGGAGAAGGAATCAAGAAGACAAGAAGAGAAATATAGAAAGGGAGATTACAATGAACGACAACAAAATGTGGGCTCTTGTAAAAGAAAAAGCGGCTCCTGGACTTGCCCTCAAACGGGTCGAAATTCCAGAGGTTGGCACCAATGACGTCAAGATCAAAATCCATAAAACCGCAATCTGCGGCACCGATGTTCACATCTACCAGTGGAACGAATGGGCACAGCACACCATCGCTGTTGGTCAGACTGCTGGTCACGAATATGTTGGTGAAATCGTAGAAGTTGGCTCCGGTGTTCAGGACTTCAAGGTTGGCGACATCGTATCCGGTGAGGGTCACATCACCTGCGGTACCTGCCGTAACTGCCTGGAAGGTCACAAGGAAAACTGCCAGAACGCAAAGGGCGTTGGTGTAAACCGTGACGGCTGCTTTGCAGAGTACCTGGTTATCCCTGCTTCCAACGTATGGCCAACCAACCCGAACATCCCAGAAGAGATGTATGCAATTTTCGATCCATTCGGCAATGCTACCCACACCGCTCTCTCCTACGATATGCTCGGTGAGGACGTTCTGATTACCGGTGCAGGTCCAATCGGTATCATGGCAGCTGCTATCGCAAAATTCTCCGGCGCAAGACACGTTGTTATCACCGACCTGAACGAATACCGTCTGGAGTTGGCAAAGAAGCTCGGCGCAACCAGAACCGTCAACCTGACCAAAGAAAAACTGCCTGACGTTATGGCAGAACTTGGTATGAAGGAAGGCTTCGACGTTGGTCTGGAGATGTCCGGTGCAGCTCCTGCTCTTAACGACATGATTGCCAACATGAAACACGGCGGTAACATCGCTCTGCTGGGTATCCAGAAACCGGGCGTTGGCGTCAACTGGGAGACCATCATCTGGAACGGTCTGAACATCCGCGGTATCTACGGACGTAAGGTTTGGGATACTTGGTACAAGATGACCACCATGCTGGAGGCTGGTCTGGATATTTCCGGCATCATCACTCACAGAATGAACATCAAAGACTACAAGAAGGGCTTTGACGCTATGATTTCCGGTCAGTCCGGTAAAGTTATCCTCAACTGGGAGGACATCGATAAGCTCGAAGCACAGTCTCAGGATTGCTAATTCGATACACCAATATAAACAGAAAGGGTTGATTCAGAAATGGCACGTAAAAACGACATTTTGAGCATCTACACCAAAGAAGTCGAAGACATCAAAGCAGCAGGCCTTTTCAAAGGTGAGGTTCCAATCGTTTCTCCACAGAGCGCAAAGGTTCAGCTGGAGGACGGCAGAACCGTTATCAATATGTGTGCAAACAACTACCTGGGTCTGGGCGACAACCAGAGACTGATTGACGCTGCAAAGAGAACCTATGATGAAAGAGGTTACGGCGTTGCTTCCGTTCGTTTCATCTGCGGCACCCAGGATATTCACAAACAGCTCGAGAAGAAGATTTCCGGCTTCCTGGGCACCGATGATACCATCCTGTACTCCTCCTGCTTCGATGCAAACGGCGGTCTGTTCGAGACCATCCTGACTGCTGACGATGCAGTTATCAGCGATGAGCTCAACCACGCTTCCATCATTGACGGTGTTCGTCTGTGCAAAGCAAAGAGATTCCGTTACAAAAACAACGACATGGCAGACCTCGAGGCAAAACTCAAAGAGGCTGACGAAGCTGGCGCAAGAATCAAACTGATTGCTACCGACGGCGTATTCTCCATGGACGGTATCATCTGCAACCTGAAGGGCGTTTGCGACCTGGCAGACAAATACAATGCTCTGGTTATGGTCGACGACAGCCATGCAGTTGGTTTCGTAGGTAAACATGGTCGTGGTACTGCAGAGCACTGCGGCGTAGAGGGTCGTGTTGACATCATCACCGGCACACTGGGTAAAGCACTCGGCGGCGCATCCGGCGGCTACACCTCTGGTCGTAAAGAAATCATCGACCTGCTCAGACAGAGAAGCCGTCCATACCTCTTCTCCAACTCCTTGGCTCCAGCCATCGCAGGCGCAAGCATCGAGATGTTCAATATGCTCGAGGAAAGCACCGAGCTGCGTGACCATCTGGAAGAAACCACCGCTTACTACCGCGACCTGCTGGTAAAAGAAGGCTTCGACATCATCCCTGGCACCCACCCATGCGTACCTGTCATGATGTATGACGAGGTAAAAGCTGCTCAGTTTGCAGAGCGCATGAGAGCAAAAGGCGTTTACGTTGTAGCATTCTCCTACCCGGTTGTTCCAAAGGGCAAAGCAAGAATCCGTACTCAGGTTTGTGCAAGCCACACCAAAGAGGACATCGACTTCATCGTAAAATGCTTCAAAGAAGTAAGAGAGGAAATGGGCTGCTAGTTTCCCGTTTCTGTAAACATAAGAAAAGAGCCATCGACCTTTGTGGTCGATGGCTCTTTTCGGTTTATAAAAGAAGTCTTGGGGGGATGTCGATTTTAAGCGGCAGGTCGAACGGAATCAGCCGAGGGTCTGGAAGCAGGCGTGTGCCGGCGGCGCAGCAGCTTGGCGATGGCACCGACTGCCAACAGCAGCAGCAAGGCTCCGGTCAGCAGCACGGCAGCCTGTACCGAAAAGGTATCGTCTGTTATCGTCCGCATAGCAGCGATTCCGACAATCAGCAGATACAATCCGGTAGGAAGATAGCACAAAGGGGAATCGGAATGTCTGGCAAGATACCACTGACCGACACAGAGAAGGGAAAACAGTGCGAGTAATAACAGATTGGACATATTGATACCTCTTTTCCTGATGTGATGAGAGTTTACAGACAAAGTCTTATGATGATAGAACGAAAAAAGGGGAAAGAAAACTTCAGCAGTCAGAAATTTATCCGATACTTTCCGCCATCTTTACAATCTCCTTTTTGTTGACAGGACCGGAAATCAGATAGATGTATCTGCCGTCGTGCCAAATCAGGGAGCAGTGTCCTTCCAGAGGACCGAGGAATTTGGTGTAAAGATACGCTTTGTTGCCGTTGACCGAAAGCTGCTCGGAGATGCAGTCCTCGGTGTCCAGCGATAAAAAGGTGTTGAGGGTCATGCAGGAGTAGTTAAGCAGATATTCGCAGTTGGGACGCTCATAGACGATGTAACCGTGACCGGTCATAAAGTAGGCGGAGCTTTGGGAAAACCCGGAAGGAATGTAGGTCGGTTCCACAAAGTCCGATTCATTCAGCTCAGGAATCTGTTCGGGCACGTTTCCCAGCATATCCTCAATGTGAAATTCGGTGGCAACCTCGTGGGAACGGACGATAAAATCGATGACATTGAGCTTGACGGCATCCACCGAGAAGAATAGGACGGAAAAGCCTGCCAGAGCAACCACCAGAAAGCTGGCAGCGACACGAACTGTTTTTTGGGTGTATCGAAAAAATCGGGAACGGTTGCGCTTCTTTTGGGTTTGGTCGAGCTGTTGAAAGATTGCCTGATCCAGAGCGGAAAAGTCGGGAGAAGGGAAGGAGTCTTCCTCGTCTTCTCCTTCTGTGTCATTGGAAAGAAGGTCCTCGCAGCCGGTCAGGCGGGAAAAGGCATCTGCCTGCTTGCGGACGTGCTCGACAGCGTGCTGCCGGAGAAGAAGCTGTTCAAACTGCTGGTCGATCAAATGAAGGTCGTCATCCAGAGAGTTTTGCAGCGGCTCCGGTTGATGTTCTGATGATTTCATTTGATTTCTCCCTCCTCTCTCAGATGGTAGTTCTTTTTCAGTGACTTGAGCGCCCGATGCACCACCACACGCACACTGGCGGGCTTGATATTTAGAACCGATGCAATCTCTTCGTCCGACATATTGTACAGATATTTCATCGACAGCACATCGCGGTAGGATTCGTGCAGCTGCTCGAGCGCCTGGTGGACCTGCTCCTGCTCACAGCGGTGGATGAGCGCCTGCTCCGGGTCGTCGTCGGTGTCGGCAAACAGTTCTTCCAGCCCTTCAAAGGGAATCGCCGGATGGCGTTTCTGCTGCCGGTAGAGGGTATAGGAGAGGTTCCTTACCATAATGACGAAATATGCTTTGACTTTGTTACAGTCTAAGGAGGAAATCAGCTGGCTTTTTTCGATTGCCTTTATAAAAACGCTCTGTACCACGTCCTGTGCAAGATGTTCGTCGTGCAGCAGCTTGTAGGCATACCGCCACAAAGGCTCACGATATTGGCAGTACAGCTGTTCAATTTGTTGCAGGTCACGGTCCTTTTGAAACGGATTCCAAATCGACATCCCTTCATCAGTCCTTTCGGTGATAAAATTCTAAGAACTTAATTACTATTGTAAGGGATATTCTTACGAATTACAATAGTCGTTTTGTAAAAGAATTTACTCACTTTTTCTACATATTGGCGAGAATTTGTTCCCAAATAGCAATATGTAAAAATTGAAAGCAGCTACAGGATGTGATATAATGAAACCACCTGTAAACAGGTGTACATGGGTGCTTGAACAGCAGAACAACAACGAAGAGCCGTTGCAGTACAGCGGCAGGGAAAGGTGGAACAGTATGGGAATCATCAAAGCAGCAATCAGCTCGATTGGCTCCGGTTTTGCCGATCAGTGGCTGGAATATATTCGAGCAGGAAAAATGGATGATCGAACGGTGATGTCGGCAGGCGTTGCAGTGCGCGGAAGGGACCGCAGGAACGCCAACACCAAGGGCAGCGCAGACTACATCAGTGACGGTTCCCTCATCGAGGTGGGTGTCAACCAGTGTATGCTGCTGGTGGACGGCGGCAGGATTGTCGATTTTACCACCGAACCGGGCTACTACAGG
>Reeses_p2__coassemble_3407_pt1 | contig 6785 bp, 7 predicted proteins | sample Reeses_p2__metabat2_low_PE_034 | metagenome-assembled genome bin Reeses_p2
GCCAAATAAAGTTTTGGCTTTGATTTCTGCCCTCCTGCTCAAATGCGCCGTATTGCTTGTGGTAGATGTGCCCTAATTCGTGATAAATCAGCCCATACATCGAATCCTCATCATACCAGCTCAGTTCCAAAATCTTTTCCATCCCCAGCAGGATTACATCCCGTCCATTGATGTTCGTTACCCAGCCTGCCGCGTTACAAAGTCCAAGATACAGCACAATATCGAGTTCTAATTCATACGCAAAGCAATCTATGAGCCTTTGATTCAAACCATTTGTAACACGAACAAAGGAAGTATGGAGCGTTTCCAGGAAAGGATGACCCTGCACCCTATTGAGAAGCGGCAAAATATCATCCTCATAGGTATAGCTTCCGCTGTCTATATATTCTTGCAGGTCATCCTCAAAAATGTCCGATGTGTTTCTATAAATAGTATTGATATACTCTCTCCACCGCTTTAAATCAAACCTTCCATTACAAAACACCTCGCCTATTTGTGAGAATGTGTCTATTATCTGTACCATCTTCCTCTCCTTCCGATTCAATATCATTTGCACTCGATTCCATAAAACCACAAAACCCCGACTGCACAGTGCAGCCGGGGTTTTGTTCTGCTAAAAAACTTACATTACGATGATAAAGCGCAGGATGAACAGTACGCACAGAACGTACATGATTGGATGTACTTCCTTTGCTTTGCCTTTAAAGAGCTTGGTGATGGTGAAGAAGATGAAGCCTGCTGCGATACCATCGGCAATACTGTATGCAAACGGCATACAAGCGATGGTCATAAATGCCGGCAGGGCACTTTCAAATTCTCCCCAGTTGATATTTTTGACACTTGCCATCATCAGCACACCGACGATGATCAAAACCGGAGCGGTTGCAGCGGTCGGAACCAGACCCAGGAATGGGGAGGCAACGATTGCTACCAGGAACAGCACGCCGGTGGTCAGCGAGGTCAAGCCGGTGCGTCCGCCCTCAGAAACGCCTGCGGAGGATTCAACGAAGGTGGTAACGGTGGAGGTGCCCAGAACAGCGCCGCAGGCGGTTGCAATCGCATCTGCCAGCAGGGCGCCGTTGGCTCTTGGCAGGTTGCCCTCTTTGTCCAGCATATTCGCGCGGGTCGCTGTACCAATCAGGGTGCCGATGGTGTCGAACATATCGACCAGTACCAGAGAAATCAGCACAGAAACAACCGACATCAGTACCGAGCCGACACCCTCGCTGAAGTTGAACAGCTCGCCAAAGCCGTGGGTAAACTGCATAAAGGTCGGAGCCAGAGATGGGATGGAGATGCCGCCGGTAGGAGCGGTCACACCCACATCAATGCCCAGAGCAAACTGGAGTACACAGCCGACTGCCGAAGTAATCAGGATCCCTAAGAAGAGCGCGCCCTTGACCTTTCTGACATACAGAACTGCCAGAACGATCAGACCAAAAATAGCCAGCAGGGTGGAGGCGCTGGCAAAGTTGAAGGCAGGGATTGGAGAAGCATCTGCCACGATGGTGCCGTCAAAGTTCTGATATTTGCCCGGGTCGATGGTGAACTTGAGCATATTGGCATTTTTCAGACCGATGAAGGCGATGAAAAATCCGATGCCGACGCTGATTGCATTTTTCAGCTCCATCGGGATGGCGCGGACGATTGCTTCACGGACACCGGTGACAGTGATGATGATGAACAGACAGCCGGAGATAAAGACCGCTGCCAAAGCTGCCTGCCAGCTGTAGCCCATCGAACCACAGATGGTAAAAGCAAAAAAGGCGTTAAGCCCCATGCCCGGAGCCAGAGCAAACGGATAGTTTGCCAAAAATGCCATCAGGAAGGTACCGATTGCCGAAGCAACACAGGTTGCCAGCATGACTGCACCGGCATCCATGCCTGCGGCGGACAGAATCTGCGGATTGACAAAGATGATATAAGCCATGGTAAAGAAGGAGGTGATACCGGCGGTCACTTCGGTTTTTACCGTTGTCTTATTCTCTTTGAGGTGGAACAGTTTTTCCAACATGTTTTCTTCTTCCTCTCTTGTTTGATTCTTCCCCTTGGGAATTTTCCTTCGAAAAATTCCCATCCGAGAAATCATGTCCCTATTGTAAATTATTTTTAAAGTTTTTACAAGCACATTTTTTCTGTGACCCGGTGCCTTTGTTCTGTTTTTGACAGATTTTCCTGCAAAAATCAGCCTGTTTTTCATACGAATCGCACATTTATCTCCCTGTTCATTTAGCAAAATTACTGTATTTCTAACAAAAATCATGCAAAAGCAATATTCTCTGTGAAAGTTTTCCAATGTGCAAAGAAAGGAGCGTCCCCTTTGCCTCTCGGCACAAAGGGGACGCTCCTTTTTATTTTTGTATCATGCTTTCCACCCATATCACCAACATACCGCCGCCGACGGCGCTGCCCAGCGCGGTGATGACCGCACCGGCAAATTTTTCCCACCAGTGCAAGGGTCTTTGTTCGATGGCTCCCAATCGTCTGGACTGGAGGTTCAGCTGCTCGTCATGCTTTTTAAGCAATTCTCCCATCTCGATGCTCAGGCGATTGAGCTTCTCACACACCTTCTCCAAATCTTCGATGCGCTCCTTGTCCCGCGCAAATCGCTCATCCTGTACCCTTTGCCGTTCCCGACACAGGGCGTCATTGACTGTTTCCGACATTCTCTCCTCCTTTTTGTTATAGCAGTCTATTTTTCAGGATGCTTCTCATCCAGTCCCAGCGACTTCCAGGCATTTTCGATGGCAACCTGGATGGCATCCGCATTGATTTTGATTCCATGCTCCTTGCATTGCTGCTCTATATATCGCTTTGCTTGCTCAAACTTCTCCTTGCCGTTGCCGGCTCCCAGCAGAATTTCCGCTGCCTGCACCCCCGCAACAGCAAATTCCTTCATCAGCTCCCAGCGAGCGGTGCTCACCTTGGAGCGAATCAACGGAAATACAATCCCGGTCAGCACCGCCGAAATCAGTGCGACAAAAACGACAATGACCTGTGTAATATCTATATTCATTTATCTGACTCCTTTCTAACTGTTGTAAATTATCCTATGCTTTCTGCATCCAATCCGCTACTCGTAGACCTCCACCAAGCCTCCAAAGCTCTTCTTACTAAAGTACTGTGTTGTTTGCCTTGCCTCTGCCTGTGTGCCAAATCTTCCCACGCACACCCGCACTCGGGTCCTTGCCGCCATGCCTGACGCCAAGAAACACCCTCCTGCTTTTTCTTTTTCCAAATAACACGCCTCCTTTCTTTCCCTTATGAATCGTTTTCCATTCCTTTCCTGATTGTTCCTCCTTTCACCCACACCCCAAAGCAAAGGGGAAGTTGCCCTAAAAAGAGCAACTTCCCCTTATCCATTTGTTATATTGATTGCAAAGCAGCTCATTGCCTGCTATACTTTTTGAGAGGTGACAGGGCATGGATAAACACAAAAAAGATAGCGGAAGGCATACAACTTCCAAAAATATCAGCCTGCGATTATCTTTTGATATGATTGAAAAGTTAACAAGGCAGGCAGAAAAGGAAGGACGCTCAAAACGCGCCATCATTTTAGAAGCTATTGAGGATTATCTCTCAAGAAATGAAGATTAAATCCCTCTAATTTCTTCCCGGCAACAATGCCACAAACTTTACCTGCTTAACAGGTGATTTACTATGAATCAGCTTGTAAAAGCATTTCTCTTTTTCGATTTTAAGCAAAAAAGCCGCCCTACACGGACGGCTTTTTTTCATATCACTTCTGTTTTTATTTCTACAACCGGTAACAACTGTCGTCAAGACGTCGTCAAGGATTTTGCGGATGTCAATATGGATGCAGGCATCTTGCCGCAGATTGCAGAGCCTACCCTCAAGGAATCCTTTCATCATGCGGTTTCTTGACAAAAAGGAAAAGAGCCACCAGGTATTCCCGGCAGCCCTTTTTTTGGTGACCTATCGGAGACTCGAACTCCGGACACCCTGATTAAAAGTCAGGTGCTCTACCGACTGAGCTAATAAGTCTGGTGGGAGTTACAGGGCTCGAACCTGTGACCCTCTGCTTGTAAGGCAGATGCTCTCCCAGCTGAGCTAAACTCCCATATCACAGCTGTTTCGCTGTAACGTATGATATTATACGACATTATTTTGGATTTGTCAACACCTTTTTTCAAAAAAATTCAAAAAAACTGCTCCGATTTAAAAAGTCGGAGCAGTTTTTAAAATTTACTATGCAGCTTTGTAGTTGGAGGTGGACAGGGTTGGGTAGGTAACGGTGGAATCTTTCACACGTTTATCGCCCTTAACAGCGCCCTGCATGAAGTAATCATAAATCAGGTAGCTCTTGCTGTTGCCGCCCTTGGTCTGTGGGTCATCCCAGTCGGTGTCGACCTGATACCATTTGCCGTCTACCTGAACGTAGTTCCATGCATGGGTACCTTTTTCACCGATATTGTTGGTTGCATTGCCAACAACGATTACACATGGAATACCCTTCTGGTCGCAAGCATACTTGAATGCTTTTGCATAGCCGTCACAAACTGCTTTGCCTTCTACCAGAGGACCAACTGCCTGATGCTGGTTGTGGGTCGCTTTATCCGGGTTTGCAGGATACTGGGTCTTGTTGATGATGCCGTCATGGATTGCCTTGACCTGCTCATAAGTGGTAGAACCGGTCATCTTCTTTACTGCTTCATTCATCTTGGCAGTGGTGTTTTTGATAGCGGTGGTGTTCAGCTTGGAAGCGGTCAGACCGTCTTTGCTGGCTGTGCCGTAGCCGCTTGCCGGACGTGGGTAGAAGGTCAGGGTCTTGTGGTCAGAGCTGACAACCAGGTTCTGCATGGTGTCCAGCCAGAAAATTTCTGGGTGCTCGTCAAAAATCATCTGCAAAGAGTTCTGGAAAGCAGCATATACCTGCTTCTCGGTGTATCCCTTGATGCTGACGGTGATCTTATCTTTATTTGCCTTGAGTCCGCTCAGGAAGGTATTGTGCATGCTCAGCGCCAGTTTGTCTTTTGCCAGCTGGGTTTTGCACAGGTCATACCCTTTGGAAGAGCTGGAAGAGCTGCTGGATTTTTTGCTGCTGGAGCTGCTCTGCTCGGTCTTGGTGGATGGGGTGCTGCTACCCGGTTTGCCCAGAGCAGCCGAGGTGCTGACAGCCATGCTCAGTACCATTGCCATTGCAAGAGCGGTGGAAAGAATTTTCTTGAACATTATTTCTCCTCCTAATAATTTTTTGTCCTCTGAACCGTTTCAAAGAACTTCAGATTGCCCTCATTATACAACATCCCATGTCGATAGTAAAGAAAAAAATTGTAAAATTTTTTATTTCTGTCTGATTTTTTCCTCTCTATCCAGTTTTTTCCAGATTTGATAGGAGTACAGATACGCCGCCAGGTTTGCCGCCAGCATGGCTCCCACTAAAATCAGCACACAGGCAAAGTCGTTCAGCAGCAGCGCCGACAGAATCCCCACCAGTGCAGCGGCGGTGTAACAGTAGCCTGCAAACCGCTGGCTGCGCTCCCAGACCCGCTCGTCCGAAAGGGTGTAGCAGCTGCGAAATCCATATCGCTTCATCCGATACTCCCAGGAGACCTTCGGCAGGTAGTTCCCCACCACCAGTACCACCACCGCGACCAGTCCACAGACGATTTTTCCAAAAGAAAAACGCAGCAGGTTGACCTGTGGGTGGAAGGTGACATACAGCAAAATCGGCACGATGACGTTGAACAGCAGCATCGCACCCATGCCGCCTGCCCGAAATCCCTTGGGCTGCTCCCCTTTGCCTTTGAACCAGAAAACCGCACCCACCAGTAAAATGATTGCTACCGGAATCAACAATTCAAAGCGGCTGCTGTACCGGTCGGGTGTTCCGTCCAGTCCCCAGTGTACCGCTACCGTGTCCGGCAGCAGCGCAATCGCCGTCAGCAGCTCCGCCACCGGCAACAGGGTCAGCACAAGCACAGCACCTCTCCACAATCGATTATTTTTCATTTTTTTTCCCCTCTTCCTTTCGGTCGGAAAACTGTGCAATCCACAGCATCATCTCCTCGAACACGCTGGTGTTCAACCGATAATAAATAAAATTTTTCTGCCGCTCCTCCAAAATCAGCTCCGCTTTTTTCAACTGGGACAGATGATAGGATACCGTCGCACCCGTCATCTGAAAATGGGCTGCAATCTCGCCTGCCGGTTTTTTCCCGTCGCGCAGCATCATCAAAATCTCTCTCCTCACCGGGTCGGAAAGAGCCTTGAAGGTTTCTGCCAAACCCATTTGTCCGCCTCCTCTCACAGGATATTTAGAAAATTTTCTAAATAGATTCTACCACACCGCCCATAAAAAAGCAACAGCTATTTAGATTTTTTTCTAAATAGCTGTTGCTCTCATCTGTTTTGTTTTAGATTGCGTAGATTTTTTCTCTGCCCGGGTACAGATAGTTCAGCTTTCCATCCTCGGTAAAGGCTACTGTTTCCTCTGCGCTGAAACGAACCCGCTGTCCTCCCCACTCCTTCAGATAGCTTTCGGTGTTCAATTCCAGTGCGTAGCAGGTATTTTTGTGCAGCGGAAAATCTCCATACTCACCGATGCCCTGCTGCATATCCCACAAGCCGACCACCGTACCGGCGCTGTGTCCAAAATATCCGATTGGATGGCAGTAGAGCATCGCAGTGATTCCCTCCTGCTGTGCCCGCTCCAGACAGGTTTTTAAAATTTCATTGCCGGTCCTGCCGGTGATATGCTCCTGTGACACGATGTCCTGGAAGCGGCTGGTTTTAGAAAACGCCTCCTGCAAATATGCCGGCAC
>Reeses_p2__coassemble_3425_pt1 | contig 6750 bp, 8 predicted proteins | sample Reeses_p2__metabat2_low_PE_034 | metagenome-assembled genome bin Reeses_p2
GAGCGCCACCTTGCCAAGGTGGAGGTAGCGAGTTCGAGCCTCGTAACCCGCTCCACAGACCAACCAGTCCGGTTGGTCTGTTTTTTTGTTCCCGAAAACCTTGCGGGTTTAGCTCATCCGGTAGAGCGCCACCTTCCCAAGGTGGATGTGGCGAGTTCGAGTCTCGTAACCCGCTCCAATTTGTGAAAGCCTAAAGCGATTTGCTTTGGGCTTTTTTGTTTTTCCTGCTTAAAAAAAGATTGCACGTCGGGCATCGAGCTGATATAATCAACTAAAAGAACAAGATTGCCCGACCAAACAGGATGAATTTTTAGGAGGATGACAGATGTTTGCTATCAAAAATTTTGTAGACAATGATGACGTTAGAGTGCTGGGGAGCATGGGACCGTTCACCGTGGTGGAATATCTGAAGGATTTGAGCGTTACACCATCGACAGCGATGACCGCCTACTACTGCAACGAAATGAATGTGCGCAAACGTCAGGTCATCTGCGACCTGTCCAAGGCGAACATCACCCTGCAGGCGGGCGCAATGCAGTGGATGGCAGGCAATGTCAATGCGACCACAGGACTCAAAGGGGTCGGTGACTTTTTTGGCAAGGCGGTGCGCGGCAAGGTGACCGGCGAGTCGGCAGTCAAACCGGAGTACACCGGCAACGGCGTGCTGGTGCTGGAGCCGACCTACCGCCATATCCTGCTGATTGACCTGGCGGACTGGAACGGCAGCATCGTGCTGGACGATGGGCTGTTTTTGGCGTGTGACTCCAAGCTCAAGCAGAAGGCGGTCATGCGCTCGAATCTTTCCTCTGCGGTGGCAGGCGGGGAAGGTCTGTTTAACCTCGGCGTTGTCGGGAACGGCGTGCTCTGTCTGGAATCTCCTTCACCAAAGGAGGAATTGATTGAGGTCACCTTGCAGGACGATGTGCTGAAGGTGGACGGCAACATGGCGATTGCCTGGAGCGGCACCCTTGATTTTACCGTCGAGCGCTCGGGCAAGACGCTGCTGGGCTCGGCAGCTTCCGGGGAAGGTCTGGTCAACGTCTACCGCGGAACCGGCAAGGTGCTGTTGGCTCCGGTGGGCGGCAACTGCTAACCTTTGTGCAGCAACAGGAGGTAGAGTGGATGAACCTTGCAAGCCTTGCCCAAAGGCTGGGTCAAATCAAAGAGAGATTTTAACGGCGTACCTGCCGCCTGTCAAGAAAAGAATACAGTTTATTGGATAAAACAAAGGAGCCTGTTTTCAGCAGGCTCCTTTGTTTTATCTTTGTCTATGCCTTGGCTGCACGCTTCATGTCCAAAAAACCAATCAATACAGTCCAGACATAGGCGCAGGTCTTTGGAATCATCAGCATTCCAATCATCGGGATGGTGTCTGCCCACAGGACGACCGGGATGTAAAAACCGAAGCTGAGCACAATGGTCAGCCACATCCAGCCAAAGCTGCGGTCGTTGTGCTTCTTGGCACTCTGATAGAACAGGACGATAATCAGCAGACCCAGCAGTGCAAACGGGATGTTGCGCAGGATACCCCAGCTCAGCGGTGCATCAGCGCTGGTCCAGGCGTTCTGCGGGAAGAGGCACAGCAGGATGCGCAGAGCGGACAGCAGATAGACGGCGATGGTGATGCCCTTTTGTCCGCTGATGTGATAGCGGCGGCGCCAGACGTAGTACAGCAGGATGTAAAAGACGGTCATGGTGATGGAGGTGATAAACTTTCCGATTCCAAGGGCAACGGTGAAGTTTTCCAGTCCGGTGGTACATAGAGCGACAGCGCGCGGCACCAGATGGAAGGCATCCCCGGCGCCCAGGGTGATTGCCATGATGCCGAACAAGGTGTATTCCTTATTTCCTTTGGCTTTGGCAACCATCAGGATACCGATGGTGATGACCGAAATCAGATAGACGACGTCGAACGAAGTTTCCATAATAGCCTGCATAAGAGGCACTTCCTTTCTTACTTTAAAATAGGTGGTGAGCCGGTTTCCTTTTAAGCGGCAGAGGAATGAGAAGAGGAGGTAAAGAATTTTACCCCGAACAGGATGCCCGCCAGCAGCAAAGCGGCTCCCAGACCGCTGTAAAAGACAGCAATAAACTGTGTGGGAACTGCGGGAATGCGGCGAAGGAGGATGCCGCCGCTCATCATGCCCGCCATGATGGCAAAGGATTTTCCATCAAAAAAGCGCAGGAACATCTGCCGTTCTTCCGGGGAGGACAGGATGCGCAGGGTGTGTTTTTCTACCAGCCTGCCAAAAATCATCCGGTCAAACAGCAGAAAAACAGCGGCGGACAAAAGGAGATGGAACAAAGATACAAAGGGAAGGTAGCTGATGATGCCGATGCGCAGGATGTTGGCTCCGGCAGCGCTCCACACAAGGCAGGCAATCAGCAGCAGGGTGCGTTTTTTTACTTTCATCTTTTTCACCTCATCCGATTGAATTTGAACAATGTTCAGTTTTGCCGGTAAAAAATTCCCTCTCCCCGGCAGAAAGAGATTCCCCGAAAGAGCAGGAAATTTTTTTATTGATACAGATAGCGGCGGACCAGCACCAACAGGGCGCGGCAGTCCTGTTTGTCCTCCAGCAAGGCGGTGGTGATCAGCGTAAAGACCATCTGTACAAATTCTTCGCGACCAAGTTCCCCGTCAAAAGCATCCTTGCGGACGTTTGGGTCACTTTGCAGGACACGGAGCATACTTGCGCGGATGTGAGCAAAGGAGCGCTCCATCATCTCTCTGCCCTTTTGCTTTTCGCTTGCAGAAAAGCTCAGCGAGTGCAGGGTGAAAAAGGCAGGGTATTCTGCACAGCCCTGTCGAATGCTGTCAAACAACCATTTGACGCAGTCGGTAAAGCTGGAAAACTGGTTGGATTGCCCGGACAGATGGAAGATGTCGTGCCACACGCTTTCTACAACGGCACAGATCAAATCCCCTTTGGAGGGGAAATAGTTGTAAACCGAGCCAACCGAAACACCGCAGGCGGCAGCGATGGCACGCATATTCACCGAGCCAAAACCGTTTTGGGTGATGAACTGGCGGCTGACCGACAGGATGGTGTCACGGGAGGTGACAGAAGTGTTCATGGCAAAGCTCCTTTCTTAAACTGAACAATGTTCATTTTACAGGAGAAAATCCATTTTGTCAAGAAGGAAAGATGATTGAATTTATAAATTTAAGGTGATATACTGAACATATGAGCAGCGCATGGATGTGCGGCTCGGGTAAACGATGCAAAAGAAATGCCTGATATACAAAAAGGAGGAATTTACCATGAATATCAATTTGAATCAGAAACGGCAGCAGCTGTTGTGTGACAAACCGGGACCCTGTGCAGCAGTCGTCTTTTCGGGACGTGCGCCCATGCGCTCGGCGGACGGCGCTTATCCGTTTTCGGTGGACCGCGATTTTTACTATCTGACCGGAATCGACCACGAAAATATGATTTTGGTAATGACCAAGGACCATTACGGAAAAACCAGCGAGATGCTGTTTATCGAGCCGTATGATGAAGTGCAGGCAAAGTGGGTCGGCGGCAGAATGAAACCGGACGAAGCGACCGCCATCAGCGGCGTGCAGGACATCCGCTATCTGGACACCTTTGAATCGGCGCTCAACCTGATGATTCGCGCCAACCGCGGCGAGGGCGAGATGAACCTCTGGCTGGACCTGTGGAAACACACACCGGAGCAGGAGCCGACCCTGGCACACAAGCTGGCAAACAAGGTGCAGCAGGAATATCCGGCAGTTCGAATCAACGACCTCTTCGGCGACCTTGCGCGGATGCGTGCCATCAAGAGCGATGAAGAAATCGAAAAGATGAAGATTGCGCAGACCACCACCCAGCGCGCCATCGAAGCGATGATGAAGCACTCCTATCCGGGCATCAACGAAAGTGAGCTGGAGGGCGCATTTGACTTTGAGCTGGCAAAACAGGGTGTCAGAGAGCACGCCTTCTCCAGCATCGTTGCCGGCGGCGCAAGAGCCACCGTTCTGCATTACTCGGAAAACAATCAGGTGGTCAACGACGGCGAGCTGGTCCTCATCGACCTGGGCAGTGCGCACGAGCACTACTGCGCCGACATCTCCAGAACCTTCCCGGTCAACGGTAAATTCACCGAGCGCCAGAAGGAAGTCTACAATGTTGTACTGGCAGTGCAGGACCTCATCATCGAAAAAGCCCGCCCGGGTATGACCATGATGGATTTAAACAACATGGTCATCGAGTTCTATGAGCAGGAGCTGCCGAAAATCGGTCTGCTCAAGGATGGCAAAACCGTTCGGGACTACTACTATCACAGCGTGAGCCACAGTCTGGGACTGGACTGCCACGATGTCACCACCCCTACCACCAAGACGCTGCGTCCGGGTATGGTTATCACCGTAGAGCCGGGATTGTACATCGAGGAAGAGGGCATTGGCGTGCGTATCGAAAATGACATCATCATCACCGAAGAAAAGCCGATCGACCTGTCCTCCAACATCCTGAAGACGGTGGAAGACATTGAAGCACTGATGGCAAAGTAAGCGGTCACGCAGGAGGAAACAGCCGATGGAAAAAACAGCGTGTCTGATTGTGGATGTCCAGCAGGCAGCCACCGCTCCCTTGCCGGACGGCGGAGAAGGCGTGACCAAACGCCTCTCCCGTCTGATTGCGTGGTGCCGTCAGCAGATGGTGCCGCTGGTCTATGTTCGGCAGGCAGCAGAGGAGGGGGAAATTTCTCCGATTGACCCGCGCATCCAACCCAGAGAGGGCGAACTGGTGCTGGACAAAAGCTACAACAGCGCCTTTCTGGAAACAGAGTTGGAGGACTGGTGCGGCGAGCAGGGCATTACCCAGCTGATTGTAGCGGGAATGATGACCGAGCTGTGCGTGGATGCCACCATCCAATCAGCCTTCGAGCGCGGCTATCAGGTGCTGGTGCCGCAGGGATGCTGCGCCACCTATGATAACGAATACATGACCGCCGAGCAGGCAGAAGCATATTATGAACAGAAAATCTGGCAGGGAAGATATGCACAGGTCTTTTCGCTGGATGATTTGCTCGCTCAAGCGACCCGATAACAAAAGGCAAAAAAGAGGATGTGAATTTTTCACATCCTCTTTTTGTATGTAAAGCGATTATCGTATGATGGTTACAGCATGATAATCACAGCATGATGGTTACAGCATACTGCCCTTCAATCCCTTTTTGAACACCAGAACGGCGGTCTGCGCATCCATAAAGGAAAAGCTGACCAGAGTAAATCCCTCCTTGTCCATCCGGGCAGTACATTCGTCGATTTTTTGCTGTACAGTTTCAACCGTCAACTGTTGCAGAAGTTCTGTTTTATATTTTGGCATTTAAATTGGCTCCTTTCTTGCTTTGCAGGGTACCGCTCGTTACAAGCTGGCACGGAAGGTCTTTAGACATTCGCGAAAGCCTTCCCGCTCATACAGGCGGATGGCTCCCTGATTGTTGGAAAGGGCGCCAAGCTCCAGATAGTCGGCTCCGTATGCCTTTGCCCAACCCTTGACCGCCTGAAGTAGCAGGGTGCCAAGACCGTTTCCGCGGGCATCGGGCAGAACGGCAAGGTCCAGCAGGTCTGCATAAGAGTGCGGGACAAAGCAACGGTAGGGCGGGGTGTGGGTCATCAGCACCAGTGCAAAGCCGAGCAGCTGTACACCGCACTGGGCAACCAGGATGTCCTTTTTGCTTTCGGTGATGATTTTCAGGATAAAATCAGGGTCCTGTTCGGCTGCATGGATATACTGTGGCTGAAGATTGGACATTGCTTCAAACAGGGTGCGGTAGATTTCTGCGATTGCTTTGCGGTCGGCAGGTACAGCGTCGCGCACCCAAGGCTCCTTTTCGCCAAAGGGGAGTCGGAGCTGCTGCGGCAGCAGCTGGTAGTCCACAGCGGTGCGCAGCCTTCCGGTTTGGTCGCGCCAGCAGTTTTCCCGTACACCGGTTTTGACAAAGCCCAGCTTTTCGTAGACGTGCTGGGCGCGCTGATTTTCCAGCATGGTGTCCAAGGTGATGCGGGCAATGCCGCGGTTAGCAAACAAATCCCGACAGAGCATGGCAATCAGGCGGGAGCCAAAGCCCTTTTCCTGCCGGTTGCTCTCACAGATTTTGATGCCGATTTCAGCGTGGTCGCTTTCTTCTCTGCGCCAGTTCATCTCTCCGATGGGCAGACCCTCGGATTCTATGATAAGCAGGTGGGTGCGGTTGTTCGGTTCCAAAAGCTGCTGGGTGATTTTTTCTATGCTGGTGCCCAGTCCTTGTGGAAATCCGGCGTGCTCCATCACCTTGCCGTCGTTCCACCAGCGGCACAACAGTGGCGTATCGGCGGGCAGAGCGTCGCGGATGGTCAATTCATTTTGGTGCAGGTACATCTGTCTCCTCCTTCCTGTTTTTACAAAGCAGATAGAAAAAGACCGGTGTTCCTAAAAAGGAATCACCGGTCTTGAAAAGAACTTATTCAGCGTCTTCAGCGGAAACTTCTTCAGCAGCTTCCTCAGCGGAATCGTCCAGCAGAGCTTTCATGGACAGGCTGACACGTTTCTTGTCGAAGTCGATGTCAGTGATCTGAACCTGAACCTCCTGACCGATGGTCAGAACGTCCTGAGGTTTGTTGATGCGCTCGTTGGAGATCTGAGAAATGTGGATCAGACCGTCAACACCCGGGATGATCTGAGCGAATGCACCGAAAGCAGTCATGGAAACTACTTTAGCGGTTACTACGCTGCCGATCTCGTAATCTCTCTTGAGTAC
>Reeses_p2__coassemble_4111_pt1 | contig 5528 bp, 6 predicted proteins | sample Reeses_p2__metabat2_low_PE_034 | metagenome-assembled genome bin Reeses_p2
GGGTCGCACAGGACAGTGGCACTGTTGGTGGCAAGGTTGACATTGACCTGAAGCACCCCGTCGGCGCGCCGCAGCGCACGTTCCACCGAGGCGGAGCAGGCAGCACAGGTCATTCCTTTGATGTCGATTTTAACGTGTTTGGTCTGAGGAGTATTGGTTGCCAAAAGCAATCATCCTTTCTGTATCACGGACTTCCCAGCGGCGCATATCACGCTTAAACAGGGAAGTAAGAGGCAATGGAATCTTCGTTTTTATTATACACTAAAATGGGATATTTTCAAGAGCGGATTGGCAGGTATTGAATAGGTGTAAAACCGTGTATCTACACGATAACGGGAGAGAGGCACACCTTCCTTTACAGGGAGATGATTTCTTCCAGCAGTTGCAGCAGCAGTTGGGCGCGCTCTTTTCCCATCTGTCGCTCAAACTCCTGCTGTGCCTGTTGCCAAAGGGCAGCAGCGGTTGTCCAAATTTGTTTGCCCTCTTCGGTCAGCTCTAAACTGCGGCTGCGCCCACTTTGGGCGGTGTCACGAATCAGTCGGCGACTTTCTAACGGTTTGAGGTTGCGCACCAGGGTGGTTCGCTCCAGATTCATCCGTTCAGCAAGTCCGCTGACGCTGATGCCCGGATGGTTTTGGATGTTGACTAAGAGGGCATACTGCCCGCGGGTGATGCCGGCGCGTTCCAGGTAACGGTTGTAGAGAGTGGTGATTTTCTGCTCGGCACGCTTGATGGTGGCGCAGTAGCACCCTTCGGTGGAGCAGTGGCAGCGGTAGAGCCGGTCCTGCATGGGTATCCTCCTTTCCTATATCGTGTATATACACATTATAAAATCAGCTGAACAATCTGTCAATAGGATTTTGTTAGTGGAAAGTAACTTTTTTATATTTTACACGGTTGTGATTCCCAGTGGAAAATTTCTACTGGAAAGTTTCTCTAACGAAATGGGATAAAAAATCCCCTCCGCGCCCACGATGAGGAACGAAGGGGAAGGGAATGCACGATTTGATTGTGGATTAGTCCACCAGAGCTTCGCAGTAGATGCAGCGGAAGGCGCCTGGTTTTTCCTCCACCGGACGGAACGCCTGTGGCAGCTCTTGTTCGATGGTGGTGATGCAGCGCGGATTGCCACAGTGCAGGTGGTTGTGTACGACCTGTGGCTGATGGCGCTCGGGAGCAGGCAGCTGCTGGTCAAACGGTGCCGGGATGCGGTCAAGCAGCTTGAGGATGAGCGCCATACGGATGATTTTACCACAGAACACCTGGGTAAAGTAAGCAGCGCGCGGGTCGTTGTCCACAGCGACCGAGATTTCGTTGACGCGCGGCAGCGGATGCAGGATGTACATATCCGGCTTTGCAAGCTCCAGCTGCTTCGGAGTCAGGATGTAGCTGTCCTTCAAGCGCAGGTATTCCTCCTCGCTGGCAAAACGCTCCCGCTGGATGCGGGTCATGTACAGGATGTCCAGCTCCGGCATCGCCTCGTCCAGACTCTGTACCTCGGTGTAAGGAATCTTCTTTTTGTCCAGGACCTCTTCCTTAATATAATCCGGTACTGCCAGTTCCTTTGGAGAGATCAGCACAAAGCGGATGCCGGTGTAGCGGGAGAGGGCAAGGATGAGCGAATGAACGGTGCGTCCGAATTTCAGGTCGCCGCACAGACCGATGGTCAGGTTGTCCAGGTGACCCTTCAGGCGGTGAATGGTCATCAGGTCGGTCAGTGTCTGGGTAGGATGCTGGTGACCGCCGTCGCCTGCATTGATGACCGGAATCGGGGAATTCATCGCAGCGACCATCGGCGCACCTTCCTTTGGATGACGCATGGCAGCGATGTCTGCAAAGCAGCCGATGACACGGATGGTGTCAGCAACGCTTTCACCTTTAGCAGCGGAGGAAGAATCTGCCGAAGAAAAACCGATCACGCTGCCGCCCAGCTCCAGCATTGCCGACTCAAAGCTCAGTCGGGTGCGGGTGCTTGGTTCATAGAACAGGGTAGCCAGCTTTTTGCCTTTGCAGATTTCGGAATATTTTGCCGGATTCTGGATGATGTCGTCTCCTACCGCAAGCAGCTGGTCGATTTCTTCAACGGTAAGATCCATAGGATCGATTAAATGACGCATACGATGACCTCCCGAAAATGTAGATAAAACAAAAGCCCTTCGCACCAAAACAGGGTAGAAGGGCAGCATTGCACAAGGAATATCAACGCCCTTTTCAGCCTCTCGGTGCTGTATTTAAAGGGGATTTTCTGATAAATAAGCATACTATACTGCGACAGGAAAGTCAAGGGTGCAACAAAAATTTTTATGCTTCCTCCATAACGCTTGACGTGTTACCAGAAAAAGATAGATAAATTGATAAATAAGGTGAATGTTATCGAAAAAATCAATTTTACATTTTTTGTAAAGATGCTATGCTAAAGATAGATTATAGAAAAGGAGTTGTTTTGTATGATCAAAACACAGATCCCCGGCTGGGGCGAATTGGCAATCGAAAACCTGATTCTGGACTTCAACGGTACCATTGCAAAAGATGGCAGAGTGCTGGACGGTGTCAAAGAACTGCTGGAAAAAATCCATGACCAGGGCGTTACCATCTACATTGTTACCGCTGATACCAACGGTACTGTAATGGAAGAGTGCGCAAAACTGCCGGTAGAAGTGAAAATCTTCGACAGCGACACTGTTGCAAGGGACAAACGCTGCCTGTGCCAGAGCCTGGGCTGCGAACGCACCGCCAGCATCGGCAACGGCAAAAACGACATCCAGGTATTCCCGGTCAGCGTATTCTCCATCGCTGTCATCGGCAACGAGGGTGCATACACTAAATCGGCAATGCAGGCGGACGTTCTGGTTACCGATGTATGCAACGCTCTGGAGCTGCTGCTCTCTCCAAACCGCATGACCGCTACCCTGCGCGAATAATTTTTCTGTTGCAGGAACCTAAGGTCCTCCAAAGGCATAGGATGGTGGTGTAGGAGGGAGGCAGCGACCCCCTTCTGCTGATGATGAAGGAGGTTTTTTCAAATGAGTTGTTGTAATTCCTGCACCCAGTCCAGCCAGGCGTCCCAGTCCAACCATTCGCTTTCCGACTTCTTCCCGGCAGGCTACCGTGTTACCAGCGGTTACCCAAGGTATCCATACTACGTCAGCGTGCCGGTGTTTATAGAGGAAGAAAGCTGCGATGATTCCGGCAACGGCTGTGATTGTGGCGGTTGCACCTGCCATTGTCATTGCCATTGCAGCTGTAACGACGGATGTAGCCAGAATAGCTGCAACCAGAGTTGTGGTAGCTGCAATCATTGTCAGGGCTATAATCGAATCCGCTGTACCACACGCTTCTGCCGTTGACCGGCAGCAGGCAGGCGCTGTTTCTTTGGATGCAGCGCCGTACATACTGCGGGTAGACTGCGGACGATTCCAAAAGGACCTTCTTCTCATCAAAAAAGCTCCGAAAGGCGTTGAGCCTTTCGGAGCTTTTTATTTGCCGTTGTTTTGAAAAATCCTACTTAGACAGGGAAGCGACTGCTGCTTTCAGACGTTTTACCGCTTCTTCTACATAGCAGCGTGGGCAAGCCAGGTTGACGCGGGTGAATCCGCTGCCTTCTGGACCGAAGAAGGTGCCGCCGTTGAACATCATGTGGTGCTCCTTAAAGAAGGCGCTCAGCTGTTCGTCGGTCATGTTCAGACCACGGCAGTCTACCCATGCCAGATAGGTGCCTTCTGGATTCCACATCTTCAGAGGAGCGATGGCATTGACCTGCTCGCTGAAGTAGTCCATGTTGGACTTGATGTAAGCGTTCAGTTCATCCAGCCACTGGTCGCACTGGGTGTATGCAGCAATGACAACCGAATCAACAAAGACGTTGCAGCCGCCGATGTGCAGGTTGTTGAGCAGCTGTTTAAATTTGTTGCGCAGCTCTTCATTCTGGATGATGATGTTGGAAGCCTGAAGACCTGCCAGGTTGAAGGTCTTGCTGGGAGCGGTACACAGGATGGTGCGTTCAGCCAGTTGCTCGGAAATGTTGTTCATCACGATGTGGTCTTTAAAGATAAGGTCGTTGTGGATTTCGTCTGCAATCAGATACAGGTTGTGTTTGAGGCAGAAGTTTGCAATGCCTTCCAGCTCTTCGCGGGTCCATACACGACCGACCGGGTTGTGCGGGCTGCACAGCATGAAGGCTTTGGTGTTTGGAGTCACGCGTTTTTCCATGTCCTCAAAGTCGATGGTGTAGTAACCGTCGTTGTTGACCAGCGGACTTTCAATCAGCTTTCTGCCGCAGGCGGTGGTAGCTCCGCGGAATGGACCGTAAACAGGGGAAAGGATCATGACCTCTTCGCCCGGTTCGGTGACAGCCTGTACGCCCAGGGTCAGTGCAACGACAACACCCGGAGTAAAGACGATCCAGTCTTTTTCAACGTGGAACTGATGGCGGCGCTGCATCCAGTCGATGACTGCCTGATAGTATTCGTTGCTCAGACGGCTGTAGGCATAAACGTGGTGAGCAGCACGTTTTTCAAAAGCTTCGTAGATTGGAGCAGGAGCTTCAAAGTCCATGTCCGCAATCCACATTGGCAGCATCTCCTCGTCGGTGAAAATGTCCCATTTGGTACAGTTAGTTCCTTTTCTGTTGTATGGGGTGTCAAACTGATACATATTCCCTAGACCTCCTGAAATCGCTTTTTTTGATGGTATTCAACTAAATTAAAGTATATACCCTATCTTATCCGGTGTCAATCGGTTGTGCTATTCATATATTTACTATTCGAATGAATTGTTATTCATAAAAGAAATCGTTTTTGTCTTTTTATACCGTTTCCTGCCGGAATTTTTTGATAGAATCACCAAAGGATTTGGCAGAAAGGAAAGCGGACACCTTTCTTTTCGAGCAAAGAAGACGGAAGTTGAAAAGAAGCTGAATTTATGCTATCATTTTGATAAATACAGAAGTTTTTAAAAGGAGGAAAGGTTATGAAACCCAAAACAGCAGAAAAGTTGATCATTCTTTTGGTAGTCGTTGGAGTTGTGGTGATGCTGCTCGGCTATTTTATTCCAATCCTTTGGGCGGTCGGTGCGGCGATTGCCCTGTCCTCCATCCTTCCAAATGTTCTTTTTTACAGGTGCCCCTATTGCGGTAAGATGCTGGGCAAAATCAGCGCCAGCTTCTGCCTGCATTGCGGGAAAAGGATCGACGACTGAGAACCCACCGGAAGGTCTTTGCTCGGCTTGTTTTCGTTGACGGTCGGTAAACAGGGGGAGAAATGATCCCCTTTATGACTTGTCTACATATAATGATTATTAAAGGCAGCGCTTCCAATCCAGATGGGTTTGGGAGTGTTGCCTTTTTTGCTGTGCGGAATATTTTTCAAACTTTGGGCGATACGACAGGAAATGGAGCAGGAAACAGAGAGATTTGTACAAAGAAAAAGAGCCTATTTTACACAGCTTTAACAAAAATCTGATTTTAGATTTTACGCACATCCCGTATACTGTAATCAGTCCGAGAGAAGAAAGACAAAAAACAAAAGAAA
>Reeses_p2__coassemble_4389_pt1 | contig 5137 bp, 5 predicted proteins | sample Reeses_p2__metabat2_low_PE_034 | metagenome-assembled genome bin Reeses_p2
GCTCAAACGCAATCATCTGCACCTGTGCCGAGCAGCAGCCGGCAGCCAGCGACTGCATATACAGCTGCGGAGAGCAGGACTCCACTCCCTCCAGCGAAGCGACATCCTCGACCCATTTTTTGTCGAAGGTAAAGTCGCACTTTTCGCCCAAAAACAGCGAATCCGCCATGCTGCGCTCGTATTCTTTCGGAACTACGATGATGTCTGCGCCCAGACGGTCGGTGGTCTGTTCCAGACGGTCCTTCATGCTGTCCACCAGAACGGTGCTGAGCATCAGCGAAAAGGAAAGCATAAATACAAAGAAAATCATGCTCCAGCTACGCACCGGTCTGCGGGTTAGGTTTTTGACCGCCATCTTCTGGATGATAAACTGTTTCAAGGATTATCTCTCCTTTTCCTTGCTTACAAAAAAGAGGATGCCTTGCAAAACGATGCCGATAGCCGACAGGGTGTGGGTAATCGGGAAGGTCAGCACATTGCAAGCCATATCCGGCTTCATGCAGCTGCCAATCAGAACGGTTGGGAACAGGATGGACATGACACAGACAACCGCACCGGTGATAGCCAGCAGACGCTTGGACTCCGCCTGTTTTGCCAGCAGCTGCAGTGCACCGACAACTGCCAGAATCACACCGACCGCAATCAGAGCTTTTGCGGTGTAGAAGCATTTCATCGGCTTGTCGCCTACCGGACATACCTTGAACAGAAACTGTGGTCCTGCTGCCAGCAGAACACCGATGATCATCGTACCGATGGACATGAGTTTGTTTTTCATAATCCTTTTCTCCTTCTTCTTTTTACATCTCTTAAAAAATGTCGCGTCAGCAGGTCCGTTTAACCCGGGCTTAAACAGACAGACGCAATTTCCTTCACTCAGCAGTATACTAAAATATTATATCAGAGTCAAATTGATATTCCTTATCATTGGGCTAATTCTGATAGATTTTGTCTAAAAATTAAGCATTTTATCTAAGATGCTTGTAAATTTATCCTGTTTTTTATCTTTTAAAGATGTATTTTGCACAATTTTCTTCTTTCCTTTTTCTTATATCTTTTGCAAGCAAACAGATAAAGCCATAAAAAAACATCCGCAGAAAACTTTCTGCGGATGTTTTTTGTTAATCGTTATACAGTGCTGTCAGCTTTGCCTGGGTCCAGTAGACACGCATCGGCTGTTTTTCCATTGCCTGACCTGCCGGAATGGAGATGCTCTTCTCCGACCAACGCAGGGTCAAGGTAACCGTCTGCTTTTCGTACAGAGTCTGCATCACGCTGGCAGGCATATTTTCGATTTCCTGTGGCACGGTGATTGTCAGAGTCTTTCCATCCTTCGCCGCACGAATCTTTGCTTTGACCTGCATCCAGAATTCATAAGCCTTCTGCGCTTTTTCATTCTGTGGGTCCGGTCGCTCTGCTTCCTCCATACTTGCTACGGTTGAAGAAGTGGTCGAACCGGAGCTGCCATTGTTCTGTGCAGGCGGAGTGGTGCTGCCATCGGGAACAATGACTATGCTACCGTCGGCATTCTGCTGGATTTCAAAACCGGGAGCACAGTATTCCGGCGAAATCGGGAAGTTAAAGGAGCCGCCAGAAATCTGGATACTGTTATTTTTTCCGGTGCCGGCTTGTGTAGAATCCACAAAAATAGTATTGGCACCGATGTTCTCCACCTTGCTGCTACCCGAAATGGTCACCTGATTGCCTTCTACCGGATTTCCTGTTTCATAATTTGTAAAAAATCCGATTGCTTCCTGATTTGAGCTATTTGTTGTTTCGGTAATAATCTTGGAATCAACCACCTGCAACTGAATATTGTCGGTTTCAAATACGACCGTTCCAAAATCACTTTGGCTTTCTGCCGGGTATGGATTCTTACTGGACAGTTCTGAGCCGTTCTGCACACGAACCACCGAGCCGCTGGAGCCTAGCGAACTGCTTGGTCCCTTCATGTACAAAGCAGCGTAGCCCGAAAGTTTGCTGTTGTCAATGGTCATCTGAACCGGATTGAAGGTGATGACCGCATAACCCGCTGCACCTGCCGAAAGGCTCGAGTTGCGGATGTTGATGGTGGACATCTCATTGCTGCCACCCACAGTAAACGTCTGGTTGTTGCCGCTACCGCTTGTCTGAAGATTGACGCCTTCCATAGTCAGAGAAGAAACACCCTCTCTGGTGCTGACACACTGCCCCAAATCCGCAGAATTTACAACAGTAACATTCTTTAAAGTCACGTCGATTCTTGCATCCGACGAACCGACGATTCCAATTCCTCTGGGGAAATTGCTGGTGTCGATTGTATGTCCCTGTCCGTCCAGAGTAATCGACTGTTCAATCCACAAGCTGTATCCGGAAGCTGCATTGGCGCTTGCACGGGTCAGGTTAACACTTTCGTTCAGAGTAATAACCGAACCCTTCTCCGCATTGGCAAGTGCATCAATCAAGTCTGCATAACTTTGCTGGCTGCCATCCGCTTTGGTCACCGTCACAGCATTGCCTGTATCTGCCCGGTCTTCGATCTGCTGCTCATACAGCGGTGCACTTTCCCCAATCGCCAGCGCAGGCGTTGTATCATCCGGTCGATCTGCCAGAACATTCAAAACCCCAGCACTTAAAACGACAGATGCTGTCAATACAGATGATAATATCTTCTTGGTCACATTTTTTGTCATCTTATTTATATCCTTCCTTCATGTTGATTTATATATTCTAATTGTAATCTGTTCAATTACTGTATGTCAATTCTTTTTTATATTTCATTTTTTATCATTAATTCATCACTTTTTATATTTTAATTCGTTTATTATGTCAGTCGTTTTCACTCAATTAACACATTATATACTTTATCATAAAGCAATGATCCATGTCATTTGGATTGTCCCATCTGCCTTCTCTTCTATTTATTATTAGCTATAAAATCAGGTGCACAAAAAAGTCGCCTGCCCATTTATAAGCGGATTATCTGTGGGTTGGTCTCTAGGGTCAGCTTCTTTATCGCATCTGCAATCGGTTACCCCCTCATGGGTGTAGTGTTTTGGATATAAAAAACATCCATAAAGAACGAACATGAAGCAGAAAGTAGTTTGCCTTCCGCAATCACCCTATCTGCATCAATAAAGCAGTAGAAATTTTATGACCATCGTGATATAATATAAATGAAAGTAACCGGTATTTCCTGCTATATATCAATAAAATTCAACCTGCTGCAAGTCGAAGGAGGGCTTTTGATGCGCTATTCTTATCCTGCCTACTTTATCAAGAAAGAGTCCGGGTATTCGGTCTTCTTTCCCGACCTTGACAACATCGCAACCTGTGGCTGCAATTTCGCACAAGCAACCCACATGGCAATGGACTGTCTGGCGCTGTACCTGTGTTCTTGTCTGGAAGATGGTAAAACGCTTCCGCCGCCCTCCCCTATCGAATCGCTCCACCTTTCTGATTTTCTCCAAAACGAACTAAATGACATCCCCTATTCCGATGCCTTCTGTCAGATGATTTGCGTCGACACCGACGAATATGAGCAAGCCCTTCACGCTGGGACCGCTCAGGTTTTGGTGGAGTTGCCTGACTTTCTTCTGCGTGAAATCGACGACAACAATCTGGATTTAAATGAGCAGATTTTCTTTGCTTTGGAGGAAAGATTGTATAAAAACAAATCCCCCAATGCACAAACCCTTGCTGCAATCAAGGATGTAAACAATAACCGCAACCTGTTTGGACCCTTTAAAAATGTAGGAGATATGATGAATGAATTGAATGGGAGGTCCTCACACATGGAAACAACGGAAATCAAGGATATTAAACTTTCCCCTAAAAAGTGAGGACACGCTTATGTCGCCGGCTATTCGGTTAATCTGGGCAGCGCAGAGGTTCGCTCCTGCGGTTTCCCTGATGAAAACGCTTTGCTCGATACAATAAAATTAACAGGAAGGATTTTATATGCTCTTATATCACGGAAGTGAGGTTCATGATGAAGAATAACAGTGCCTTATTTTATACCTGCAGTCTGATTGAGTTTATCGGAAGAGAAAGAAAACTAAAGCGTTCTGAACTAGTTCAGTTTTTTGGGAAAAAGGTAATTGAACGCATCTATCGCTATGCAGATGTATTCCACTGTGAACCAATCGAAAAGACCGCCGATGACTTCATCACGAACCTTAATATCCCAACAGGTTCTTTTGATAATGTGTCCTCCTGCCGTTACAATGTCCCGGATTATTGGACCATCGGCGAGGTGTACGAACGATTGATTGAAGATGTTGCCGGTGATAACACAGACCATCTCATTGATATCTTGACAGAGGTCTACACTTCTTGGATTGATGATGCCATCTCCAACTACAATACAGATTTTTATTACCAATCTCGAGAATACATTTTCGAATGTTATCAGGAGGGTAAAATCTGTGCATAATCATAGCAAAACACTCCCTTCTGAAAGCAACAGAAAGGAGTGTTTTTTCATTTTATTCTGATTATCGTTTGCCGATAGCTTTCGTCCTGCTGTTTGGCAGCGAATCAAACTCCGGGTTAAAGGCATAGAAGTTTTTGCTGTCCAGCTGCTCCTGAGCAATGCGCAGCATTTCACCGAAGCGCTGGAAGTGGACGATTTCCCGCTCCCGCAAGAATTTGATTGGGTCGCGCACATCCGGGTCATCCACCAGGCGCAGGATATTGTCGTAGGTCACCCTCGCCTTCTGTTCTGCTGCAAGGTCCTCTGTCAAATCGCAGATGATGTCCCCCGTTGATTGCAGGGTTGCAGTAGAAAACGGCATGCCGGATGCCGCCTGCGGATAGATGCCGGTGGTGTGATCCACAAAATAAGCCTCCATGCCTCCCTCTTTGATTTGTTCAACCGTCAAGCCCTTGGTCAGCTGGTACAAAATTGCACTGACAATCTCGATATGTGCCAGCTCCTCGGTGCCGATGTCGGTCAAACCCGCCTTGACCTGTCCCCAGGGCGCTGTGTAGCGCTGGCTGAGGTAACGGGTCGCCGCACCCATCTCACCGTCTGGGCCTCCCAGCTGTGAGATAATCACCTTAGCGGCGGCAGCATCGGGTCGGGCAATCTTTACCGGATATTCCAGCTTTTTGCTATAAGTCCACATCGCTTACTCCTCCCTTCTCCTGGTCAGCGTTC
>Reeses_p2__coassemble_4438_pt1 | contig 5075 bp, 3 predicted proteins | sample Reeses_p2__metabat2_low_PE_034 | metagenome-assembled genome bin Reeses_p2
GAGTAGAACATGAACCTTCCTTTGAGAGGAGTGGTTGGGCAAAGTCCACCTGCTCCACCTGAAATTCTTTGCCATCCAGATAGGAAAGAATGCCGGCATCGGTGGAAAAACAAAAGCGAAGCTTGTAGGCATACAGCGCCTGATGGTGATAGCCGTTGCCCTTGTTCTGGGCGTTGGTGCCGTATTTGGTGTCACCGACCAGCGGATGCCCGTAAAACGCCATGTGCGCACGGATCTGGTGGGTGCGTCCGGTCTTGAGGTCCACCTCCAGCAGGCTGGTTTTTCCGTCGGTGCGCAGGGTGCGGTAGCTGGTGATGATGGTCTTGCTGCCGGGCACCTGATTTTTAAAGACACGCACCTGGTTGCGCTGGCTGTCCTTGAGAAGAAAGTCGCGCAAGGTCCCGCTTTTGGGCTGCATCACGCCGTGAACCAGGCACAGGTAGAGTTTGGTCAGTTCGCGGTCCTTCACCTTCTGGTTGAGGATGCGCAGCGCCTGCGCATTTTTGGCAGCGATGACGATGCCGCCGGTGTTGCGGTCGATGCGGTTGCACAAAGCAGGCACAAAGCTCTGCTCGGCATCCGGCTGATATTCCCCTTTGTTGTACAGATAGTGCAGGATACGGTTGATGAGGGTGTCCGGCGTGTTGTCGTCATCCTCGTGGACGACCAGTCCGGGCTTTTTGTCCACCAGCAGGATGTTCTGGTCCTCATAGACCACCTGGATGCGGTCGGGTACCTTTAAAAAGACCAGGTCCTGACGACATTCCCCGAAAAATTCATCGTTGATGTACAGTTCCAGCAAATCGCCCTGCGAAAGGCGGTCCTGCGGCTGACAGCGCTTTTTGTTCAGCTTGATGCGTTTAAGACGAAAAGATTTGTACAGCAGTCCCTGCGGCAGAGCGGGCACTGTTTTTTCTATAAATTTGCTGACCCGTTGTCCGGCGTCGTTGGAATTGATAATGAAGGATTTCATAAGGAATAGACCTCTTTCTGTGATCGGCGGTTTTGAAGGGCTTGGGTGATATGATTATAACATACCATGAAAATTTTGCAACACAGCCAAAGGGCAGGAGGGAAAAACCATTACAGAGCATAAAGAAAATACACAGTCTGCCCCGGCAGGTAAAAAGACGAATCTGCACGCCGGGCATCGTGACCGCCTGAAAAAGCGTTTTGATGCGGTGGGAGAAAGAGGCTTTGAGGATCACACGCTGCTGGAGCTGCTGTTGTTTTATGGGGTGCCGCAGAAGGACACCAATCCCATTGCCCATCGGCTGATCGAGCGGTTCGGCAGTCTGCCTGCGGTACTGGAAGCGCCCGCGCGAGAACTGATGCAGATCGAAGGGGTGGGAGAAAATGTCGCAAGGCTGCTCAAGGTGACCCAGGCAATGCGCTGTCGCTGCACCCAGCAGCAAACTGCCCGCCAAAAGGTGGTGCTCAATTCCTCCTTGAAGGCGGGAGAATACCTCTGCTCTCTGCTGCAAGGCAGAGAAACCGAGGCACTTTTGCTGGTCTGTCTGGATGCGGGAAAGGCGGTGCGCCACTGCGAGCAGCTGGAAAGCGGTGTTTCGGACAGTATCTCTACCACCCTGCGGCAGATCGCACAGCTGTGTGTCAACCGCAACGTCCATGACATCATTTTGGCACACAACCATCCCAGCGGTCTGGTGCATCCCTCGCGGGAGGACATCGTGATGACCCGCAAGGCGCAGGATTTTTTACAGGAAATTGGAGTAAACCTGCTGGACCATTTCGTTATAACCGATAAGGAATTTTATTCAATGAAGGACCATAGGCTTTTTTAAGCTTTAGGGTATAAGTCAAGTATCTTTGCAGACGGAAAAATATCCTGCAAAGACCAAAAGGAGGAGAACGAAAATGAAAAAAACGCTGGCAATGCTGATGACAGCAACAATGGTCCTGTCCATGGGTGTGGGCGCAAGCGCAGCAGAGAATGGGTACAGCATCTCGCTGCAAAACAACAAGCTGACCCTTTCCAGCAGCGAAAACACCGTTACCTATCAGCTGGAGGAGGACGAGATTCTTCTGGGACAGAGTGCGGCAGGCGGCATCGCGGTTTCTTTCCTTGACAAGGAGGACGGCAGCAAGAAGGTCAGCCTGGGCGAGCAGAAGCAGGTGACAGTGACCGGTGACATCGATCAGCTGCGCATCAGCAAAACGCTCGATAAAGAATACAGCATCTATCTGGACGAAGATGCAGATGTCAACACCCTGTTTTCCAACGGCGATGCAAGAATCGTGGTGGAGGGTGAGCTTACCAAAGCATATCTGACCTCGGGTGCGGCAAAATTGACCGCAAAAGCCGACAGCGAAGTGGACACGGTTTATGCAAAGAATGAGAACTGTGTCAAAGGTCTTTTGAGCCACCACATCAAGAAATATGAGGAAGGAACGCAGATCGACAGCTTCAACTACGGACCTCGTTCTTCCGGCACCTACTACAGAAATGGACGCAGCTACGGCTACCGCAGCGACCTGGGCGTTTCCGGTATCGTAGACCGCGGTGACCGCATCAGCTTTGACTGCGACGTTTCCGGCGCTACCGTTCGTTGGAACGGCAGCGAAATCGGTACCACCGACCGCGGCAGCAACACCTTTGATGTGGACCGCAACCGTTATCGCGACGACCGTCTGACCATCTCCAAGGACGGCTATGAAACCGAGGTTATCTATCTGGATAACTACTATGGAGAATACTACCGCTACAAACGCAGCAGCCGTGGTTACAACTACTGGAGAGAGTAGCGGACAGACACCTTCGAAAAAAATCACATTTTGCACATTCGGCAGACCTCCTGAGCAGGAGGTCTGCCGAATCGTTTGTTGAGAAAGAACGGGGCACAGCAACAAAACTTGCGCTTTTAACGGAAAAGAAATTGACTTGCGGTTTGCATAGTGCTAAAATCAAGAGAGGAAATCGACAAAAAAAGGAGGCAGAAAAATGGAGCAGACAGAAAAATTTGAGCTGGTCAGCGACTATCAGCCGACCGGTGACCAGCCGCAGGCGATCGAGCGGCTGGCAGAAGGCGTGCTGCACGGAGATAAGGAGCAGACCCTGCTGGGAGTGACCGGTTCAGGCAAAACCTTCACCATGGCAAACATCATCCAAAAGGTCAACCGCCCGACGCTGGTGCTGGCGCACAACAAGACGCTGGCAGCACAGCTGTGTTCGGAGTTCAAGGCATTTTTTCCGAACAATGCGGTGGAATACTTTGTGTCCTACTACGACTATTACCAGCCGGAAGCCTATATCGCCAACACCGACACCTACATCGAAAAGGACAGCGCCATCAATGACGAAATCGAAAAGCTGCGCCATTCGGCAACCTCCGCTTTGTCCGAGCGGCGGGACGTCATCATCGTCGCCAGTGTGTCCTGTATCTATTCGCTGGGTGACCCAATCGACTACCGCAACATGGTCATCTCCCTGCGGACCGGTATGCGCAAGGAGCGGGACGAGCTGACCAAAAAGCTGGTCGAGCTGCAATATGAGCGCAACGACATCAACTTTATCCGAAACAAGTTTCGGGTGCGCGGCGACGTGGTGGAAATTTTTCCCTCCTATTCGGGCGATACCGCTGTGCGGGTGGAATTTTTCGGGGATGAGGTGGACCGCATTTCCGAAATCAACACCGTCACTGGAGAGGTCAAAAATGTAGTTTCACACGTTGCCATCTACCCTGCGTCCCACTATATCGTACCGAGGGAGAAGATGCAGCAGGCGCTTGGAGAAATCCGCGAGGAGATGGAGCAGCGAGTGGCTTACTTTAAAGCCAACGACAAGCTGATTGAGGCGCAGCGCATCATGGAGCGCACCAACTATGATATGGAGATGCTGACCGAAATCGGCTTTTGCAAGGGCATCGAAAACTATTCCCGCGTCCTTTCCGGTCGTGCGCCGGGCAGCTGCCCGTATACCCTGCTCGATTACTTCCCGGAGGATTTTCTGCTGTTTGTGGACGAGTCGCACGTCACCCTGCCGCAGGTGAGAGGAATGTACGGCGGCGACCAGGCGCGCAAAAAAAATCTGGTGGATTACGGCTTCCGCCTGCCGTCCGCCTTTGATAACCGCCCGCTGACCTTCGATGAATTTTACGGAAAGCTCAATCAGGTCATTTTTGTCAGTGCAACGCCCGGCGCCTTTGAAAAGGAAAAGAGCGCCCGCATGGTCGAGCAGGTCATCCGACCGACCGGTCTGGTCGACCCGGAGATCGACGTGCGCCCGGTGGATGGACAGATCGACGACCTGCTTTCTGAAATCAACGCCCGCACCGAAAAGGGAGAGCGGGTGCTGGTGACCACCCTGACCAAAAAGATGGCAGAAGATTTGACCGGCTATTTTGAAAACATGGGCGTTCGGGTGCGGTATATGCACCACGACATCGACACCATCGAGCGAATGGAGATCATCCGCGACCTGCGCCTTGGAGAATTTGATGTGCTGGTGGGCATCAACCTGCTGCGAGAGGGTTTGGACATCCCGGAGGTTTCGCTGGTGGCAATCCTGGATGCAGACAAGGAAGGCTTTTTGCGCAGCGAAACCTCTCTGGTGCAGACCATCGGACGAGCGGCAAGAAATGCCAACGGCAAGGTCATCATGTACGCCGATTCGGTCACCGATTCGATGGAGCGCGCCATCAGCGAAACCTACCGCCGCCGAGAGGTGCAGTTAAAATATAACGAGGAGCATGGGATCGTTCCACAGACCATCAAAAAGGATGTGCGGGAGATTTTGGAAATTTCTACCCGTGAGCACACCGAAAAGATGGGCAAGGGCAAAAAGCGGATGAGCCAGACCGAGCTGCGTGCGACCATCGAAAAGCTGACGGCAGAGATGAAAAATGCCGCACAGATTTTGGAGTTTGAACACGCAGCTTACCTGCGCGATAAAATCAAAAAGCTGAAAGAACAGTACACTGCCAATCCCAATCTGAAAATTATGAAGGATGCGCAGGAAAACAGCGGGAACAAGGGAAGAAAAAAACGTTAAAAAACAAAAGCAGACAGGGAGGGGAACAGGATGGAACCAAAAGAAGTACAGAAATATATGGAGC
>Reeses_p2__coassemble_5171_pt1 | contig 4330 bp, 2 predicted proteins | sample Reeses_p2__metabat2_low_PE_034 | metagenome-assembled genome bin Reeses_p2
CACCTCCCCCACCGGCACCTGCACAGTCTGCTCCATCGGGATTGACACCGTTTTACTCATCCCATATTCTGCCACCACCTTTGCGCTGGCGTGCCGCAGGATGGTCTTTCCCTTTTTGCTGGACACCACGCCGCTGACCAGAAGGTCCCCTTTTTTCACCGTCTCCCCTTTTTTGCGAAGTCCTTCCCCGTCATACACCTCCATCTGTACGATTTGTCCTCCACGCGCTGCTACGATGTTGCAAGGTTCGGTGTCCTGCACCTCTTCCTCCCCTTCGTTGCGCTCGCTGATTTCCACCTCGGCAACGCTGCCCACCAGATTGACCGCCGCCCATCCCACCTGATGATACTCCTGCCGTAGCCGGATTGCCATTTTCTGCACGTCTAAACTCTTTTTCCAACTGCCGCGGTGCAGACCCATCTCCTCGAGCGACTGCAAAATGGCGTCGTCGCTGACCGTTTGGTTGCCGTTTAGCTCGATTGACCAGACAAACTGCCCGGACAGTCCTACGCACAGACAGAACAGCCCGATGCCGACCAGCAATCCCACCCGCCGACGATACCGCTGTACCCAAAACGGCAGTCCGTTTCGCTGCACCACCCGCACCCGCACATGGGTCTTGCGCACAAAGGGTCGGATGCGGCGGTAGTGCTTCACCGTCGTCTGCGCGGTATATCCCTCCGGCGTACACCGCGTATGAAAGACCGGGATTTCGTTGCGACTGAGCAGATTCAAAAAACGTTCGGCAAAGGCTCCCTTTACCGTAAAGGTGACCGTCCCGCGGGCAAACCGCAGCAGAGAAACCAAAGACATACTTTTCACCTCAATTACAATATTCCAATCCTGAGAGGAAGCCGCGCACAATCAGGCTGTCCTCCGACATACAGGCGATTTGCAGCTCTCTTCAGCTGACCTTCCGGGATGTGCAGACGGATGAGGGTATCGTTGTACTCCACGATGCCTTTGCAGCCGTCCACCAACAGCTCCCGATTGGAGCAAAGCTCCAGGTGACTTTCCTGAGCCAGCAGCGAACTGCCCAATGTATTGCGCTCGGTTAAGAGCTGCTGTTTTTGTTTTTTGATTCGCATAAGCAATCTCCCTTTCCCTTTTTCCCTATCCTATGAAGCACAAAAAACTTTTAGCAGTCAATTCCTGCTTTTCCTTTGCATACAAATAAAGTCAAGAGGGGAAGGTTGCTCTGTAACCTTCGCCCACAAAAAAACAGGAAAGGTGAAGAACCATGAAATCCATTCAAAAAATTTTCCGCTTCCTTCTTTGTCTGCTGTGTCTGCTGTTTGCCGTCCTGCTCATCCAAAATGCGCCGGTGGTGGCAAAAGGCGCTGTGCAGGGGATTCGACTGTGCTTGCAGACGGTCATTCCCTCGCTGTTTTGCTTTATGGTATTGACCTGCTTTCTCATCAACAGCGGACTATACCGTTTTCTTTCCCTCCCCCTTGCCCGGATGACCCGCAGGCTGTTCTTTCTTCCCCCTGAGCTGGGCAGCATCCTGCTGCTGGGGATGGTCGGCGGGTATCCGATGGGCGCAAAAGCCATCGCTTCGTTGCTCCAGCAGCAAAAAATCGCCCCAAGAGATGCCCAGCGGATGATGCTCTACTGCTGCTGCGCCGGTCCTTCCTTCATCATCTCTGCGGTGGGTGTCCAGATGTTCGGCAGCTTTTCTGTCGGCGTCCTGCTGTTTGCTGTCCAGTTGGGCGTTTCTGTACTGTTTGCCCTGGTTTGCGCACTCCACTGCTGTCTACATTCCTCCCGTCCTGCCGCTATCACCGACCCGCACCCGGTTTCTTCTGTTCGACCGCTCGGACTGGGAGAAGCCTTTGTCCTGTCGGTCGCACAAAGCGTCGAGGCAATGGGACAGATGTCCGGCTTCATTGTGCTTTTTTCTGCGCTTAGTCAGCTGATTTCTTCCCTGCTGCCTTGTGCTTCGCTGGCTCGTGCGCTGCTGCTGGGCTGTCTGGAGGTCACCAACGGCTGCTCGCTTGCCAGCACCCTTCCCCTTGGAGCGGTGTTCGCTTCCTGTTTTCTTTCCTTTGGCGGGCTTTCGGTCTTAGCGCAGATTATGGGCATCCTCAAGGGCACCCATATCCGCATCCTGCCCATCCTGCTTTCCCGATTGCTGCACGCGCTGGTTTCCGGTGTTCTTACCTTTGTCCTGCTCAAATCTCTGGGGGAAAGTGTCTCTGTCTTTGCTGCACAGACCCATCCCATCCCGGTCGCCGACCCTGCCACCCCATTTTTGTGCCTGTGCCTGATTATGATGGGGGTGTTGCTGTTGCAGCAGCTTTCCTGCCCTATGCAGTAAAAGCATTCTTCCCTGCTGTAGAATCCTATTTTCCGAAAATCTATGGAAAGCGGATTGGAAAGATGGTATAATAAAGGTATTAAACTATCCTTTCTGTCTGCCTTGGACAGACATCGAATCGAGGTGTTGCTATTTGAAAGAGTATACTCGTACCATCTCCCGCGCCCTTTCCTTTCTGTTGGCAGGATGTATCCTGCGTTCTTCCCTGTGTATGCCGGTATCTGCCAACCTGAACACAACCATTCAGGAGGAAGCCGCACCTCAAAAGGTGGAAAAGCAATCGGCAGAATCTTATTTTGAACAGCCCTACTTTTCAGGCGGAAAATCCATGAACGCTGTCGTAGTAGAAAGCATGAACAACCTGACCTACCCTGCCAGCCCGCAGACCGGCTACTGGCAGCTGCGACATGAGGCAAAAAAAATTGTGGATGTCGCTGCCGATTATGGGATGGACACCCTGTTTTATCCGGTGACACCGGAGCTTACTACCATGTATCCCTCCCGCTACCTTCCACAAAGTCGGTATCTGGTGGAGCAAACTGGACAATCCTCCATCAAAAATCCGCTGAAGTCGCTGGTCAAGCAGGCGACAGAGGAGGGAATGGATGTTTGTGCTGTGATTTCCCCCTTTGAGATGGGCTCGACTGACTATAACAGCAGCCAAAAAACGCTGGCAGCCCTCCACCCGGAGCTGACCCTGCAAACCCAAGGCTCGGTCGTTTTGGACTTAAACCAAGAGGAAGCACAAAAACTGATTGGAAATATTGCGCGGGAATTGACCATCGACTACCGCATCGGCGGTATTGCACTGGATCTGCGCAGCTGTATCCGGGATGGACGCATCCAGTTGGACAGCATCCGTTCCACCGTTGATTCTGTGGTGCAGCAGGTGCGAAAACAATCCTCCATCCTGCGCATCGGGCTGATTTTACCCGCTGAGATGGCACAGGGCAACAGCCTGCAAACTGAATTTCTGCGACAGCTGATGCACGACGGCACCGTCAATTTTCTGCTGGTCGATTCCCGGCAGAAGGTCGGTGACGGCAGCTATACCGACACCATCCGCCTGTGGAAAGAGATGCTGAAAACGCAGGGCGAACAGATGGAGCTGTTTGCCTGGCAGGATGCAAGCCGCATTTACTCACCTTTGAGCGAGCCTACCTTTTACAGTGACCGGGAAGAATTGATCTTCCGAGCTTTTTCCAATCAGATCGACCAACTCAACGGTTCGGTGATTGATTCCCTTCGTAATATCCAGCTTTCCCCTTCCCTTTCCGATGCCCTGTCCACCCGACAGAACACCTCCGGCTGGTACCTGGATACCGCCTTGCAGCAGCCGGACAGCCTGACCATCGGAAATCCCGAGGAATTGAGCTACTCCTCCGAAGACAGCTATCTGATTACCGGCTGGTGCGATCCCACCATCCCTCTGCTGCTCAACGACCAAAATTACGACGGCAGATATGGTGAAATCTCTGACGATGGATACTTTGCGCTCAAGGTCCCGCTCAAAATGGGCTCCAATCGCTATGTCTTTTCCCAGAATGCCCGCACCCGTTCGGTCAGCATCATCCGTTCTGCGGATGCCTCTGTCGAAAACACCCTTTCCCCTATCTCCGAAATCATTCCCGAGTCGGCATATCCTGCCAACAACGAGCCGGTCTCCATTTTAAATCCGGTCATTTTGAGCTGTATTGCTCCTTCGGGCGCACAGGTCAGCGCAGAACTCAACGGACACCTTTACACCCTAACCCAGCAGGACCCTTCCATACGACCCGGTTATCCTGCACTCTTTTCTGCTTCTGCACAGCTGTTTGAGGCAGAAACGCTGCAAATTTCGCGGCTGGGTCCGGTTTCCTACTCGATGGTTTATAATGGACAGCTGCGCCTTCAGACTTCTTTGGGTGAGTTGGTTCAAATCGGCAGCCAGCAGGACCTTGCCATCCAAACCACCGACCCGTTGACCGCTGTCTTTGCAGACCCCTCCGAGAAGAAGCTGCTGTATGCGTT
>Reeses_p2__coassemble_5177_pt1 | contig 4323 bp, 5 predicted proteins | sample Reeses_p2__metabat2_low_PE_034 | metagenome-assembled genome bin Reeses_p2
GTTGAGCAGGCTGTCCTTCTCGTCCTGAAAGCGATTTTGCAGCAGCGCCTGATAATAGGTGTAGATCAGCGCCATCTCGCGGGTTTTGCCTGCCAGCGCACTGTCCCCCTCCAGCTGCTCGCAGACCGACTGCAAGCGGTCCGGGCTGACCCCGGCATTTTTAAATTCGTCCACCTGCCGCAGCATCCTGCCGACAAAGGCGGTGCTTTTTGCCGGTCGGGAATACACCGAAAGCTGGTCGCGCGTCTGGTCGAGGGCAAGGCTCATCAGCAGCTGACGGGCGGCATCGGTGACGTACTCCCCTGCCATTCCTCCCCATTCGGTGAACACCCGATGGCACAGTCGGGTAAAGCTGTACACCTCGACATTCAGGCTCAGCTGCTGGTCGCCGTGGCGGCTTAAAAGCTCGTACACCTGCTTTTCCATCTCAAAAGAAAACTGCTCGGGCACCAGCAGCAGCACCCTTCCCTTTTTCGCCGCCTGCAAAAGCCGCTCAAGTACAAAGGTGGTCTTTCCGCTTCCTGCCCGACCCAGCACCGGTATCAGCATATCGTCCTCCCCTTTCGGTTCGTTGTTATTTTTTTATTATATCACACTGCCTTTGCGCTTTACAAGTTGGCTCTCTCTTCCGCTTGCATACAGAATCAGTGGATTTCATTTTGTCCACCCCTCTTTCCCTTGAAGCAAGCCAAACAGCACGGTAAAATCAAATTGAATTATGGAGTGAAACATGCTATAATAAAGAAAAAGGAAAGGATGATTCTATGGAAAACATGGAATTGTTGCAAGCAATGCGCCAAATGATGGAGGAAGTTGTTTCGCCTATCTATGAACGCATGGACAAAATGCAGGAGGAGCTTTCATCTGTAAAAGAAGAAGTTGCGTCTGTGAAATCTCTGGCTACCAAAACGCAGATTGCGATGGAGAATGACGTTGTGCCCAAAATCAAATTACTGTTTGAGGGACACACGATTCTGCACAGCCGTTTAGCGCAACTTAACGAAATGGAGAGAATCCTGCGTGAAGTCCAATCTGATGTTCTGCTGCTGAAAAATATTGTAGCATCGCATAGCGGTGATATTAGAATGTTGAAACGCCGTAGAATTGGAAACTAAATATAAAATACGGAAAAACCGCTGAAAAGCGTCTCTTTTTCTCTGTACCGATTGGAAAGAAAAGACAGCAATGCATGGATCATTCCGCTAAAAAGCAACCCCGACCTTCCCAAAGGAGCTGAGCCGATATGAAAAAGAAAATCGCCATACTGCTATCTGCCATTGTTCTTCTTTTGATTGGCGCGGCTGTGTGGTTTCACATTCCGCTCGACTTAATGGATTTAGACCCGAACAAGGTCATGGAAATCGTTATTTTTAACGGCAACAGTGGAAATACGACCCATATCACCGACAAAGAACAGCTCTATCATATTGTTGAAAACCTGAATCGCATCGAAGTAAAACGCGCAAAGCCTTCGGTGGGAACCATGGGATATAGCTTTAAAGTTACGATTTACCTGGATGACGGAAACGAAGCAGGTGATTGGAACAATTTTATCATCAATTCAGAGGACACCATCCGAAAAGACCCGTTTTTCTATTCTGTAACCAAGGGCAGCATCGATTACAGCTATCTTGAAAAGATTGTAGAATCGTCGGAATCTTGAGTTCGTAGGGGAGAGCCGCTATGAAAGAGAAAAGCCGCTTTATCGGTATAGGAATTGCGATTTATATTGCTTTGTCTGGGATTGACCGCTTTGTTTATCCGATCCCGAATGTTATTTATATTCCGGTTGCCATTCTCGGTATCGCTTTGATTTTCATTGGCTTTTTTAAGGGGAAATCGAAATAACAAAATCCCAGCCCATACAACAGACCAGCTGCAATCAACATTTACAATGAATATAAAATTTGAAAACACCTGCCGATTTCCTTTAAAAACGGCAGGTGCTTTTGTTTTAGAAAAATCGTTCGAAATTTCACCTGCTATCTCTTTACTTTAAGAAAACAGGTGGTAAAATTATAACGATTGGAGCGTTTCTCCAGTCTGTTCTAAAAATTGAATGAGGAGACAGCCAAAGCAATGAGTTTATTCCACAAAGCTGTTGTTGTCGAATGTTCTACCGGCACAGAGGATTTAGCAAAAGAGATTGAGAAAAAAGCCGAAGAGATGCTCAAGAAAGGCTATCAGCTGATTACCATGTCTATGGTTGGAACAACCCAGGCAATCCTGGTGTTTAAGCTCTAAGACCTGCACAGCAAGGACCTCTTCTCGCCGCTCTGACGAGGAGAGGTCCTTGTTTATCTAAGACTTTTCTATGATACCTCCTGCCGCTCCAGACAGCACAGCAGGACCCAGAAGGTGCGGTCGTACAAAAAGCCAAAGCGGCAGGACATCAGGCTGTTGAGCAGCACCATCCCAAACCCGAATCCTAAAAACAGACCCAGCCAAAGGCTGCCGCTTCTCAAAAGCGCCGGCAGATACTCCCGTATCAGGTATATTGCCAGCAGCAGCCAGACACTCACCCCCAAAACCATCTGCACCAGACCTCCGTTGAGCAAATCGGTCAGCAGAAAGTTGTGTGCGCTCAGCCGCTCGCGGGATTGCGGCGGATAGGCTTGCAGCAATCTCGGGTCGTCGCTGATGCGGTAGAGCAGGGCATCTGCGCCAAACCCTCTGCCAAACAGCTTTTCTGCCGCCGAATATCCCCGGTACTGCCGGATTGCCAGCTCCCACAATAATTTTCGTTTGCTCTCACCGCCTTCGACCGGCTGGTAGCGCTCCAATGCTGCCGCACTCGAGGTGACCTGTTGCTGCTGTTCGGGTGCAAGCTGCTCAAACCGCAGAGAAAGCGCCCACTGTCCCAACAGGGTCAGCAGCAGCACACACAGCAGCAGCGTCAGCTGTTCTGCCAGCCAACACAGAACCGCCTTTCCCGTTTTGCCCTTTTGCTGCCGCAATCGCTCTGTCAGCAAAAGTCCCGCCGCTGCTGCCCACAGTGCCATCAGGTAGACCGCTCCCCGCCGCGAGGAGCTTAGCAGCACCGACGGAGCCAGACCCAGCCACAGCGTGCTGCGGCAGCGAGCGTTTGTGTGCCATAGCACCTCCCCTGCCGCCAGTCCCAGCAGAAGCACTTGCGCAAACAGGTTGTAATCCAGCCTTAACGAAAGGCGTCTGCCGTACACCTGCGGATAAATCGGGAAAATCCGATTGAGCCACGCGACAGCCGCTACTGCAATCCCTGCCAGACAGATGACCCGCAGCAAACTTTGCTCACTGACCGCACCCACCTTCCAGCGGTGCAGCAGCAACAGGCTCAACAGCAGACCCAGTGCGACCGTCCTTCCCTTTCCCCACCATTCTCCTGCCAGCGGGGAAGTCAGCAGCGTCACTCCCTCCCACATCAGGTACCCGCCTGCCGCTCTCCACACCCAGACCAGTCGCTGTCCTTCTGCTGCGCACACTTTGCGGATAGATACCGAAATGTTGCCCTTACTTTGACGCAAAATCTCCCATCCCCATCCCAGCAAAGCGGCGGCAAGACTGCACTCCAGCAGATAAAAGCTGTTTTCTGCCGCCAGCTCATACAACGCAAAAAAGAGGGCAACCAATCCCCACTGTCTTGGATGCAGCCATCGGCTGACCCTGTCTGCTGCTGCCCGCATCTCAACACCTCCCGTTCTCTTTCCTTCTAGTGTGGGAGCATTTGCGCGCTTCTATTCTGCTGCGGGAATATCCGGCTGCTTTCTTTCCTCCCTTGCCTAACTGTGGTATAATGAAAGAATCAACCGATAAAGGAGAAGGCACATGAAACTACTGCATACCTCCGACTGGCACATCGGGCGCAGCCTGTTTGAATTTTCGCTGCTGGACGACCAGCGGGAAATCTTTGAGCAGATCTGCTCCATCGTCCGCAGCGAGCAGGTGGATGCCGTCCTAATCAGCGGCGACCTGTATGACCGCTCGCTGCCCTCCGCAGATGCGGTGCAGCTGCTCGACCACATCTTCACCACCCTGACCGAACAGATCGGCGTCCCGGTGCTTGCCATCAGCGGCAACCACGATTCGGGCAGCCGGGTGTCCTACGGCAGCCGGATGCTGGAAAAAAGCGGGCTGTATCTGGCAGGCGGATTTTCCCCCCGCCTCAAAAAGGTCACCCTGCACGACTCGATGGGACCGGTCCATTTCTTTTTGCTCCCCTACTTTCTTCCGCAGCAGGTGCGCCTTGCCCTGTCGCAGGAAGAGCCGGAGCAACTGCGCACCGCCAGCGCGTGTTTTGCTGCCCTGCTTGCCCACAACGCCGACCAAATTGATTCCACCCAGCGC
>Reeses_p2__coassemble_5897_pt1 | contig 3770 bp, 3 predicted proteins | sample Reeses_p2__metabat2_low_PE_034 | metagenome-assembled genome bin Reeses_p2
TTCGTACACAATCAAGGAGAATATCAAAGAATACTATGAGGCATTCAAAACATGCAATGACCCGAGAAATCAGGGGGATTTGACGCCGTTTGTTTTGATGTTTCTTTGTGTGCTGAAAATATCAATGGAGCAACTGATAGTAGGGCTTGAAAAGAGAAAAGGGCAGTTGGAATACTATGAAACCTTATTAGGCAATTTTGCTAAATCCGAGGAAATAAAAAATGAAGATGTTATCAAGATGCTCTTTGTGCTGGTTCAATCAGAGTCGTTTTCAGAAAGAGGTATTTCTACCCAGGAATTACTTGAGTTTTTGGAAATATCAAGGTCAACACTAAAAAAAATCATGGAATCAATCCAGAACTACGGCTTGATAAAAAAGATGAAAAGGGGTACTAAAAATTTCTTTGGCATTTATCTGGAAGAGCTGGAAAAGTTGGTGCACGCAAGTAGCAAATGATGAAAAACGCAAAAGAAAAGCCCGGCAGAATAGACTGCCGGGCTAAATTTTTATATTGAATACAGTTCTAAATCAGGAATATCGATAATAGTGCGACCATTTCCTAAGCGTTGAATGACCCAGTTTTGAGCGCCTTTGATGAATGCATCCCTTTTTTAAGAGCTTCTACGTCTGGGTGAAAAATATCTTTTAAGAATCCGTTGGATTCTTCTTTATCTAATATTATTCGACCATTGACAACTTTGTATGCACACAGATTACTCCAGCAGCACAGGCAAAGACCTACCGAGATATACCACTTAGCCATGAGCTACAAGATGTAGCTGATAAGGCTTGTGAAAATTACAAAATACCACGAGATGTGCTGTATGCGGTGATGGAGGTCGAAAGCGGATATAAAGTAGATGCTCAAAACGGCAGCTGCTACGGGCTGATGCAGATACACACCATCAACATGGAGTACCTCAGCAGCAATATCGGAACCACCGACCTCACCGACCCAGAGCAAAACATCCAAGCAGGGGCATTTATCCAGAGTACATTACTGAGTATGGTCAAGACCATATGGAGGACTTTACAAAGGTAACAGTCCGTCACTACCGCTTCGAGCGATGCGATATGCTGGAGGATATTGCTTACTTAAAAGAAAAAGAAATCGCCTTTTGACAGGTGCTGCAGCCCGATGAGGTACGGCAGGCGCTTGCCAAAGACGAGCAGGTGGACGTTGAAAGTATTCTCGATAATCAGCCTGAAAACCCGCAGGACGACGGATGGGCGGCGCTGCTGGAAGGACTGGAAGTGAATGATAATCTGATTCCCGATACCGCTGGACAACCAGGGCAGCAAGGTGGTATAATGAAATCAGAAGCTGCCGAGGACGTCATCGCCAAGGATGTCATCGCCGAGGACGGCGGGGAGGGCAGCGGAAATTTTAACCATGAGGGACGTCCCGGAAAGGTTGGCGGTTCGGGCGAAGGCGGAGGTTCTTCCTCAGAGCAGGAACCAACGAAAAAGCCGGAAGAAACCAAGCGGGGAAGTTCCTCAGAACAGAAAGAAAAACAAAATAAGCAAGGCGAACAACCGTCACAGCAACAGGGAACTTCGGAGAACAGTCAGCCCAAACAAGCTGAGGGAAGTTCTGAACGCGGACAAAGAGAAAGCGCGCCGCAGCCGACAGAGAGCAGGAAACTGCCCTCCGACAGTATGCCGACCAAAAACTATATTACCTCAGACGGAACTTTGGACGTACAAAAGCTTCAAGACGATTACCAAACGTTTACCCAACAGATGGATGCACCGTGTCAGGCATACTTGCAGACTATGATGCAGGCAGTGGAGTTTAAGTCGGCGAAATTATCCGAGGACGCTCCGTTTGGCTATTCTCCGTCAAAGGACGCTTTCTATTACGATATATCAAGGAAATCTTTCCACGATATTGATTTGTCGATTGTTACCACACACGAGCTTTCTCATAGGATTGATAAGCTGTTTCTCAATGTGGAAAACGATACAATTTTTGTGGAAAAGGTAAAAGGTGCAAAACAGACGATTGATTCCGACCCGAAGAAGTTTCAACAATTCTGTATTGATAACGATGAGGAAGGATTTTTATCCGATATTTGCAGCGCAGTTTCAGAAAGCAAGTATGAATTTCCTCAGGAACACTCAGAAGAATATTGGAAACGGGAAGGGATCAAAGAAAGTGAAATTTTCGCTAACTTCTATTCCTTAGTTGCTTTCAAAGATACCTCAAAATTAGATTTCCTTCGTGAGAATTTGCCGGAGGTATTTGATAGTTGCAATGGTTATCTTCGCCAATTACATGGGGGAGAAATCTAAATGTATGTAGCAGCGGTAGATTCAGAGGTTTTACGCAGTGACGAAATGCTTGAATTAAAAAAAGCCTATCGAGAAAAATTTGGGAAACGTTTTATGCCTTTCAATTATGCCGACTTTGACCGAATCGGAGAACGCTGTGCAGCTCAAGTCTATATGGATATTATTAAACAGTGTTTAGAAGAAAATAAACCGTATGAGGTTGAATCCAAGTGGTGCGGACCGAACAGCCTGTTTGGTCATTAAAACAGAACAGATTTTTATCAAGGACGATGCAAAAAGCACCGTCCTTTTTTGTGCCCTTTTTTTAAATTTTTATACAGGCAATCCTTTCAGAGCAAAAAAATTTCCGTTTTTAGGGAAAGTTGCCTTTTTGGATGCAACCGTTGCGCCTGTTTGGGGTGAGGGTGAAACAACCAAAAAAAGGAGGGCTTACCTTGGCACGTCCGCAAAAGGAAGGCTTAGCGTACTTTTCTTTGGATGTGGATTTTTTCTCGGACCGCAAGGTCAAGATTTTAAAAGGCAGGTTCGGTGCAGATGGCATCACTTATTATCTATACCTGCTGTGTGAGATTTACAAGGGACATGGCTATTACCTGAAGGTAGATGAGGATTTTGATTATATTACATCCTCTGAGCTGGGTATGAGCCACGCAAAAATAGGGCAGATGAGGAAATTCTTATTGGAACGGTCACTGTTTGATAACAAACTTTTTCAGTCGGACACTATCCTCACGTCCACCTCAATACAGAGACGATTTCAGTTGGCAGTAAAGTCCCGAGCCAGTAAAAACCCGGTCGTCGTCAATCCAAAGTTTTGGCTTCTTTCAAAAGAAGAAACGCAAAGCTTTATTAAAATGCACCCTATTTTAAATAATTCCGAGAAAAAACCCGATTATTCTCAGAAAAACCCCGAGGATTCCGAGAATAACGCCATAAAGAAAAGGAAAGAAAATGTAGTAGTTGTAGTAAAGGAGAGGGAAGAAATTTTGCAGTGTTTTGAGCAGAATATCGCGGTCGCAACGGTGGCAGTCAAAAAGAAGATGGACGCCTATCTGCAAAAACTGTCTCCCGAGCTGATGCAGGCAGCCATCGAATATTCGGCACTGATGGGCGCAAAGGGCTGGCGGTATGTGCAGGCGGTGTTGGATAGCTGCATTGAGCGCGGGATTGCTACCCCGCAGGAGTTTGAAGAGAAGTGCCGCAGACACAGCCGCAGCCCAAAAGCTGCCGAGGACAGAGCCGCTGCCCAAAACAAAGCGCTGCCGGACAAGCGCAGCTATCTTTCGTCCCAGCCATCCCCGCCTGCCAGATCGGGCGACGGCAGCGAATCGAGCATCGACTTTGAAGCCATCCGGCAGTATATGACCCATGGCAGCACGGACCAGACACTGTGCAGCAGTTGACCGCACCGTCCTGTCACAGTGGTGCGGGATTGTGGAAGGTCTATACATTTGATGGAGAACGTCTATGATAT
>Reeses_p2__coassemble_7171_pt1 | contig 3118 bp, 3 predicted proteins | sample Reeses_p2__metabat2_low_PE_034 | metagenome-assembled genome bin Reeses_p2
CCACCGATTCCCACTGTGGGTAGCTTTGGCGCACCTGCTCAATCTGCTCGCGAATCATCCTGCGCGGGACCAGATTGATGGCAGCTTCGCCGACCGGCATCTGCAAGCCGGGCTTGGTGATGTGTCCCACGCCCACGCCGCCGCAGACGGCAATGCCCGGGCGGTCGCTGACGCGCAGGGTGACAAACACCTCGATGCCGTTGGTGACGTCCGGGTCGTCGCCGCTGTCCTTGCAGACGCTCGCCTTTGCCCAACGCTCGCCGGTTTGCAGCGAGTGGACAGGGATGGAAAGCGTGAGTCCTTTGGGGACGGCAAGCTGCACGCTCTGCGGGTGTTCTTCCCCAAACAGCGCCCTTGCCGCCGCCTGTGCTGCGGCTGCCGCACAGCTGCCGGTGGTGTAGCCGCGGCGCAGCTTCTGCTGACCGACATAGACATAGGCATCCTTTGGTTCAATCCAGTCTTTTTCCAAGGGTATTCCCCCATTTCCTTTTTTGTCTATACAATCCGACAAAAAAATTTGTCCATGCGATTCGACAAAAATTTCTGTCAATCAAATCTGACAGAAATCTCTGCCAACAAAGTTCGGCAGAAATCCATCTCCATTTTAATGGATTGCCGGATAGATGTCAACCGATAATCTAGCTAAGTCCGGTCAGCATGGAGCGCAGGTGGTTGCTGTCCTCGATGGAAAGGTTCCACTGCTGCTTTTGTTCATCTTCGACGATGACCTCGTTCTGCCGCTGAAAGTTGACCCACAGCCCGAAGGTGAGGGTGTTGCCGTCGCTGTCGGTAAATTCTGCGCGAAAATCGCAGACCCGCTCGTCAAAATTTTCGTCGAACCGCTCGTTTTGGTGGGTAATCAAATCGTATGCCTTCTGTGAAAGCATCTCGTCGGCACTGGCAAATGCCTGCGCGCTGTCAGCGGTGCGGGTGATGTTCACCGCTGTGACCCAGACCTTCTCCGCTGTCTGGCTGTCCTGCCCGACGGTGAGCGCTTGTGCGTTCTCCCGTTCGACCGGCTGCTCTGTTGACGGGTCCGTCAACTGTTCTTCACTCGGCTGCTCGGAGTAGACCGGCAGCTCCTTGGGAGAATCGGGTGCTGCCCTTCGCCAGGATTCGCAGCCGGTCAGGCTCAGGCAGAGCGCCAAAGCTGCCGCTATTCCAAAATATTTTCCTGTTTGCTTCACCATTCCCGCTCCTTTAGCTGCTCAAATACTGTGTCCGCCACCAGCATATTCCCAAGCTCCGACAGGTGGGAGCCGGTGGTGAACAGCTGAATCTGCCACTCCCGCTGCCGGTTTTGCTGCATGAGGTGGACCATCGGTGCTTTTACGTCGATGTAAGGACAGCCCATCTTGTCGCTTTGCTGCCGGAGGATGAAGTCGATGCGCTCAAGCGCGCGCATCTTTTGGTGGCTGCGGTGGGCGGATGTAGAAAGGACGACCGTTTGGATGTGGTCCCGACGGCAGTTTTGCAGCAAAAGGTGCAGCTGCTGCGCAAAACGTTCTTCGCACAGCGCCTTGGCGTCGTTTTGTCCGACCCACAAAACCATCATCGTGGGCGACAGCGGCAGGACGTCCTGCTCATAGCGCGCCAGCAGGCGGTCGACGGTGTCCCCGCCCACCCCTGCGTTGTAGAAGGTAAACGGCAGCTGCGGAAAATGAATGAGCAGCCGTTTGACCAGAATGTCCACATAGCTGCCCGCATAGTCCAGCGAATAACGGCGGGACGGGTCTGCGCTGTCCAGCAGGTCGGTGCGGCAGGTCAGGCTGTCGCCGAAAAAGACGATGCGCTCATCAGGACGAATCAACATACAAAGGTCAACTCCTTTTTGAATTGCTCAAACACTCCTTCTATTTTACCACCTGCCACCCTTTTTTTCGACACCTTTTTCAAATTTTTTTAACCCGCCCTTCCCTTTTTCCTCTCGATTTTGAGCAGACTGCACAAAAAGCGGCAGCACTTTTTTAAAAAAGCGCTGCCGTTTCGGTTGCAAGATGTTACTTTTGATAGTATTTGATGAGTGCCTGGGTGCCGTCGTTTTCCAGTCCCTGCTGTGCCATCTTTTCATAGAGAGCCAAAACAGTGTCCAGCATCTCCAGCTCTACACCGCTCTTGCGGCTTTCCTCCTGCACAATCTTCATATCCTTGATAAAGTGCTTGATGAAAAAACCCGGTGCAAAATCGCCTGCCAGCGCACGCGGAGCCATGTTGGTCAGCTGCCAGCTGCCTGCGGCTCCTGCACCGATGGCGGAGAGCATCTTCTGCGGGTCCAGTCCTGCCTTCTGTGCATAGACCAGCGCCTCGGTGTAGGCGGCGGTTGCTCCGGCTACGGCAATCTGGTTGGCAGCCTTGGTGTGCTGTCCGCTGCCGGCAGGACCCATGAGGATGATGTTTTTGCCCATGCACTCGAACAGCGGCATCGCTTCGGCAAAGTCTGCCTCGTCGCCGCCGACCATGATGGAAAGGGTGGCGTTGCGTGCGCCGCTGTCGCCGCCGGACACCGGAGCGTCCATCACGCGGATGCCCTTTTCCTTGCCCTGCTCATACAGCTGCTGTGCCAGCGAGGGCGAGGAGGTGGTCATGTCGATGGCAAGTGCGCCCGGTTTGGCGCTGTCGAAGATGCCGCCCCGGTCGCAGAACACCTCTTTGACGTCGCTGGGGTAGCCGACCATCACAAAGATGTAGTCTGCATCCTGCACCGCCTCGGCGATGGTCTTGCAGGGGATGATGCCAAACTGCTGCTGCAATTCCAGCAGTTTTTCATAGCGATGGGTGTAGGCAGATACCGTGTAGCCGTGCTTTGCCAGATGACCGGCCTGCTGGCTGCCCATGACACCGGTGCCGATCCAGGCAACTTTTTTCTTTTCCATCTGTACATTCCTCCTGATTGTGGATTGATTTGCAAGCGGGCAGTTAGTCTGCACGAAGCGTTGCCGCTGCGCCGCTGCTTTGGTAAATTGGCTGTAAGGACTTTTGCGTTATTTTGTAAGCGGGTGGTTGGTGCAGACCACGTCGTCCGAAGGGTCCTGCACAAAGCCATTGCTTTGATAAAATTGCTGTACCGTTGGATTCGACTGACCGTCCGGCAGGAAAAAATGTGCGGTCAAACGAGGGA